>WNGG01002721.1_pt1 | contig 31625 bp, 26 predicted proteins | sample 5400661 | NCBI WGS metagenome assembly WNGG01 (sample SAMN13153372, study PRJNA577476) | soil metagenome | isolation source: 100 cm soil or saprolite under Garry oak tree replicate 1 | place: USA:California | collected 2016-06-15
CGTCGCGGCGCCTCGCATCTGCCCGCCCGGCGCTCGCGCCAAAATGCACACCTTATTTCCTGACGGGCCCTTACACGAGCCTCAGAGGTAATGCTACCCTTGTGTTCGTCGAGACCCAGCTATGCGTGCAAGGTGGATGGTTATCGCCGCTGTTTTTGCTGGCGGAGCCCGCATCTACGCTGCGGGGCCCGAGCAGGATCGAGTGCGAACGGAAATTCCTTACCGCGACGGGACGGTTCTGCTCGTATCTGATTTTCAGGAGCGGCTCACCAAGACGCGCTATCGCGCGCGGGGGCATGTGGAGATCACCTATCAGGACGTTCACATTACGGCCGAAGACCTGGAATACGACGAAGCCACCCGCGAGGGGCTGACGCACGGGACGACCCGCTTTAGCCAGAAACAGCAGTGGCTGACCTGTTCCCGGGCCGAATTCAATTTCAGCAACCAGACCGGTACCTTTTATGATGCATCCGGCTTCACGGACCAGGAGTTCATGGTCCGCGGCCGCACGGTCGTCAAAACAGGGAGCGACACCTATCGCGTGGAAGAAGGTCTCATCACTGCCTGCCCGGAAGCCGTCCCGAAATGGTCCTTCAAAATGCACCGGGCTGCGATTCGTGTGGACAGTACCGCGCGATTGAGTCGCACGGTGTTCAAGGTCAAGTCGATTCCGGTCTTCTACTTTCCTTATGTCGTTGTTCCTTTGGAAAGAAAGAAGCGGAGCAGCGGATTTCTGCCCTTCCACACCGGAACTTCCACATCGAAGGGCCGAGTCGTGAGCCTCGGCTATTTTCAGACATTGGGTCCCAGTGCCGATGTGACCTTTTACAGCGACTATTTCACGAAGCGCGGGCCGGCATTTGGAGGAATCTTCCGCGCGCGTCCCAACCCTCAGACACGTCTCTACGTGCTTGCCTATGGTATTCACGATCGTCTCGGTCAGGGAGGTGGTCACCTGGTGGTGGACGGCCTGACTTCTCTCACCGATAACGTGCGCGTCGTCGCAAACGTCAACGTGACGACGAACTTCCAGTTTCGCCAGGCTTTCTCGGATTCGTTTCGCGCCGCAACAGTACGCCAGGAACACTCGATCCTCTTCATGACTCGAAACGAGAGTAGCTATTCCACCAACTTCGCCTTCCAGCGCGAGGAGGTCCACTTTCCAGCTCCAGAACGCTCGCTGGTCATTCGGACTTCTCCCTCGCTGGAGTTGCTGAATCTGGGTCAACCTTTAGGGAAAACTCCATTTCGATTGTCGTTTCGGATGGCCGCGGAAGGATTCTCGCGGGTCGATAGCGTTCTCGAAAGCCCGAAGATCGTCCAGCGCCTCGATCTGTTTCCGCGTATCTCCGTGCGCCTCCCGAGCCTTGCAGGATTCTCCCTGGCGCCTTCGATAGGATTTCGACAGACCTATTACAGCGCGAGGGTTCAGCAGGAGCCTGACCCTGAGATTGTTCCCCGCAGCCTGCATCGCGAGTACGGCATTTTCGAGCTCGATATAAAAACACCCACACTCGAAAAGACCTTCCATTCCTCGCGGCTTGGGACACTCAAGCACGTGGTGGAACCTGTGATCACTTACCGGCGGATATGGGGCGTGGAAGATCTCAGCCAAGTCATCCGATTCGACGAAAATGACGCGGTGGCGGACACGAACGAGGTCGAATACGGGATCGTGAATCGAATCTACCGCAGCCGCGAAACCAGCCCGGGAATCCGGCAGCAATTCGAGTTGTTGAGTCTCACACTCAGCCAAAAATACTATTTCGATCCGGATTTTGGAGGAGCATTCCGACCGGGCCAGCCCAACATGTTTTACCCGCTCAATACGCTGACCGGATTCTCCCTGACAGGCATACAGCGGATGCTCGCCCCGGCCAGCATGGTGTTTCGACTTTCTCCCGCCGCCGGGGTCTCTTATGATGCGCGAGCAGACTTCGACACAAAACTGCAACGGTTGCGAGACGCCAGCCTCTCAACTGTCTGGCAGCGGAAAAAGCTGTTCGTGGCGGGCACGTATTTCAAGACCCTCGCGCTCGAACCGGGCTCATTTGAGAGCCATCACATCCAGGGACAGGCCGGCTACGGCTCACCGTCGCGCGGTCTCTCCGCAAGCATCACACTCAGCTACAACATCCTGACGGCCCAATTGCTCAACAGCCAATCGCGCCTGAATTATGCGTGGGATTGCTGCGGCCTGGCTATGGAGTTTCAGCAATTCGATCTTGGCTTGCGCACGGAGACCCGTTTCAGCTTCTCATTCACGCTCAAAGGTATCGGCAGCTTCGGAAACGTGCGGCGGCCTGAGAGTCTGTTTTGATTGACACGGAATCCAGAATCCAGGAGTCAGAATCCAGAATGAAGGCTTCTTAGAATCAGGAAATTCTGAATTCTGAATTCCCCGTTTCTTCATGATCGAGGCACAGAGGGCATTTCTGTCCCTGGGATCCAACCTGGGGGACCGTGAACAAAACCTCAGGCAGGCTTTGTCCGCCCTGGCAAGCGAACACATCGAGCCTCGCAGGGTCTCTTCGTGCTATGAAACAGAGCCCGTTGGATACCGGGACCAGCCCTGGTTTCTGAACATCGCCGTGGAGGCGTCTACCCTTCTTTCTCCGCACGAGCTCCTTGACCGGTGCCGCCACGTTGAAAGCGAGCTAGGGCGCAGGAGAAGTTTTCCCGGAGGCCCGAGAACCGTGGATATCGACATTCTGTTATACGGTGATCGGGTGATAGCAGAAGAGAGCCTGGTCATCCCGCACCCTCGAATGCAGGACCGGAGATTTGTGCTGAAGCCTCTTTCGGAAATTGCCCCCCAAGTCCTGCATCCCCTTCTGAAGCAGACAGTCCAGGCTTTGTTCGAAACCTGCAGAGATAGCTCAGCCGTCCGCCTCTACCCAGACTTCAGACCTCAGGGGTCAGACCTCAGACTTCAGACTTGAGCAGGTAGTTCAGTAACCGCGAGATCCAGCGAGCATCCTTGCCCTCAATCCTTGCAGACCGTGACTGCCCTTCGGATCCGCATTTCGGTCCGAGGTCTGAGGTCTGACCCCTGAGGTCTGTGGTCTGACGAGGTTGTCACTGGAGCATGATTCCGTTATCATGCCGCAGCATGGAAATCGTGAATCGCGTCCAGCGCATGTCCTCCATCTGCATGAAAGCCCTCAGCAATGAGATGAAAGTAGGTCTGGTGTCCACCATGGGAGCCATTCATCCCGGCCACCTCAGCCTCATTCAAACGGCGCGGAAGATGACAGATCTGGTGGTGGTCTCGATCTTCGTAGATCGCCTCCAGTTCATGACCGAGGAGGAGTACCAGAGTTATCCGCGGGACATAACCAAGGATGTGGACCTCTTACGCCATGAAAATGTGGATTACATATTTACGCCGCCGGAAGAAGAGATGTATCCGGCGGGTTTTTCCACCTATGTCTGCGTCGAAAACTACGGGGAAAAAGTGCCGGGCCTCTATCGAACCACCTATTTCCGAGGAATGACCACGAGCGTTACCAAAATGATCCACATCGTGAAACCTGCGTTCATATTCCTCGGCCAAAAGGACGGCCTTCAGGGGTCTGTCCTTCGAAAGATGATGAGGGACCTGAACATAGATACGGAAGTCGTGGTCACACCTGTGGTGCGCGACGCTTCCGGCCTGGCCTACGCGGCCCGAAACTACTTCCTCACCCAGGAACAAATGACGGCAGCGGCAGTTATCCATCGCAGTCTCAAGGCGGCAGGAGACGCAATTGCGGCCGGCGAAGTCCAGTCCAAGAAGATTCTCAAGGAGGTTACGCAAGTAATGGAGACGGAGCCCTTGGCCAGACTCGAATATTCGGTCATCGCAAATCCAGACACACTCGAACCCGTCAACAAGGTCGAGGGAAAGACGTTGATCGCCGTCGGGGCGGTGATCGGGACCACTCCGCTAAACGACTCGCTATTGGTGGAGTTGCCACCCAAATGAACTTACTGCGCCATTTCATAAATAGGTTACCGTATTTATGAAATCATCTACTTAGCTCGCTTCGCTCGCCAACTATTGGGGTCAAGAGGGATCAAGGGCACGAACTACAGGGGTCAAGGGCAAAAAGCCTCCTGAATGGACGCGCTACCTGGGAGATTCGCCGGGTCTGTCCCGACAGGATGGCCGCGATCGTCCGGCAAGGATCAGGGAAACTGAAGTCGATGACTCGACAATACCTGCCCTGGGCCCTAAGCCTTTCGCAAAGCCATCCCCTCTGCCCCTCCACCTCTCTGCCCCTCTGTCCCTCTTGTCCCTTTTGCCCGTAAAGACGGCTATTGCAAACAGATTGCGGTGTGCTATGTTACGAAAGCGTCGGTTGGCGGCCGGCTCAGAATTCCGGGCTCGGCCCACAAAACAAAGAAAAAGCTGAACTTAAAGGGACATTTTGACGAATTAGTAAGGATGAACAAAGTCATGCTGCCCAGGCCGAGAGCCGCAATCTTATTGAATATATTAGCACTTATTGCATTTTCCTCGATTTCCTTTGAGGTCAGGGCGAGTTCCCTCGAGATCATCCAGGGGAAGATTGCCCAGTTCCTGAAGCGCCCAGGCATACGATCCGCCGACTGGGGAATCGAGATCGTGGACCCCACGGACAATCAGGTCGTTCTTTCCCTTAATCCGGACAAAACCTTCAAGCCTGCCTCCGTCGTGAAGGTCATCACCACAGCCACGGCCCTGGAGAAGCTGGGATCGGACTTCAAGTTTCGCACGGGCGCTTATGCGGAGGGAGAAATCAAACCGGATGGAACGCTTGCAGGGAATCTGATTCTGGTAGGGCGTGGCGATCCCAATCTCATGGATCCGGTAGGCGATCTCCTTCCAAAGCCCACGCTGGAGGAACTGGCGGAGAAGGTACGGGCTCTCGGAATACGAAGGATCACGGGTGATGTCGTCGGAGATAACAGCTACTTCGACTTTAATACTCACGGCAACGGATGGACAACACAGGACCTCAAGTCTGTCTACGGCGCGCCCATAAGCGCCCTGAGCATAAATGACAATGTGCTCTGGCTGAGCGCCCGCCCGACGCAACCTAATCAAAGAATTTCCGTCAGCATCGAGCCGCAGACCTCGTATTTTCACGTCCGCAATCTTGGAGTCACGGGGAGCCGGAAAGCCAGGCGCACTTTGTATGCCCGCTCAATTCCAGGAACCCGGACCGTCGTAGTTTCCGGGGTGCTTCCCATCAGCCACAGGGGATACTGGCAGAGTGTCATTCTCGAAAAACCGGCCGAGGCCGTCGCAACTCTGTTTAAGGACGAGTTGGTGAGAAACGGTATCGGGGTGGACGGAACCGTGCGCGTCCTTCAATACGGGGACATGCCGCAGGAGGCGAAGCGCCGGTGGACCCTGCTCGCGGAGCACCAGTCACCCCCGCTCGTAAAGGCCCTGGAAATTATCAACAAGCGGAGCAATAACCTTCATGCCGAAATGCTCCTCCGTACTCTGGGCGCAGAATTCGCTGGAGCCGGAACGGATGAAGCCGGGCTCAAGGTGGTCCGGGATTTCCTGGTCGAAGCCGGAATCGAAAGCAGTCACGTGCGCCTGAACGACGGTAGCGGCCTCTCTCGAGACAACATCGTTACACCACGTTTTCAGACCTCGCTCCTCCTGTTCCTTTCGACACGCCCATATTTCGATCTGTTCCTGAGCACTCTTTCCGTGAGCGGCACGGACGGGACTCTGAAACATCGCCTGGCCTCGGAGCCCTTGAGAGGCACTATCCACGCCAAAACCGGAACGCTGAACGGGGTGGCCTCGCTCTCCGGGTACATGACGACCCGCTCCGGCCGCAATCTGGTCTTCAGCATCTTTGCCAATAACTTCCGCGCTTCCGTAGGGCGGATCCGAAAAACCATCGACGAGATCTGCGCGCTGTTCGTCAATCTCTACTGATGAGCATCAAGGTCCTTTTTTTCGCTTCGCTTGCTGACCTCACAGGCATGCGCGAGACGGAGGTCGATGCGCGCGCTCATACGAGCGTCGCATCCATCTACACGAAGTTCGCGCGAGATTTTCCCCGGCTCGAGGAGCATCGCGCCTCGCTCCTGTACGCGGTAAACTCGGAGTTCGTCCAGCCGGATTCGCCGGTCCATGACGGCGATGAGGTCGCCTTCTTCCCGCCCGTCAGCGGAGGTTAGGCACGCCCCATCACCGCCAAGATGCAAAGACGCGAAGATGACGGAGGAATGGGTTGCCTCCGCGGTGGAGAACGATGTTCGTTCTGGTGCGAGAGCCAATCGATATTCAGGCGCTGACACGCAGTCTCGTAGGCTCGGAAGACGGCGCGGTGGCAGTGTTTGAAGGGGTGGTCCGCAACAACTCGCGCGGAAAGAGAGTTCTCTATCTCGAATATCATGCTTACGAGACAATGGCTCTCAAGAAGTTGGAAGAGGTGGGAACGATGGCAAGAGAGCGATTTGACATCCACGGCATCGGAATTCTCCACCGGCTGGGACGGCTCGAACACAGTGAATGCAGCGTCGCAATCGTAGTCACCGCCGCGCACCGGGGCCCTGCTTTTGAGGCCTGCCGATTTGCAATCGACACCCTGAAGAAAATTGTTCCAATCTGGAAGAAGGAGTTCTACGAAGACGGCGCCGTCTGGATCCAAGGCGGCAACTGATCGGTGGCCGGTGGTCAGTGGTCAGATGCTTAGCTGACCACTAACCACTGGCCACTGACCACTCCACTGATCAGAGCTCGCGCCGTCCTTCCAGGGCCCTGCACATGGTCACTTCGTCCGCAAATTCCAGGTCGCTGCCCACCGGAAGCCCCAGCGCAATTCTCGTGACCTTCACGCCAAGAGGTTTGATCAGTTTTGCCAGGTAGATGGCCGTAGCTTCACCTTCCACGTTCGGATTCGTAGCGATGATGATCTCCTTCACGTTGCCTTCCTTCAGGCGCGCCAGAAGGTTCTTAAGCCGGAGTTCGTCGGGACCGATGCCGTTGATGGGAGAAAGGGCGCCGTGCAGGACGTGAAACTGCCCGTGATATTCCCGAGTCTTCTCGATAGAAAGAATGTTGTTTGGCTCTTCCACGACGCAGATGGTTTCCGGAGATCGATTCGGATTGGCGCAGAAATGACAGGGATCCTGGTCTGAAAGGTTGTTGCAACGCGAGCAGTAACGGATCTTTTCCTTCACATCCAGAATGGCGCGGCTCAGCCGCTCGGCGTCTTCCCGGGACCGGCGCAGGATGCTGTAGGCGAGCCGCTGCGCGCTCTTCTGTCCGATACCGGGAAGTTTGCGCAGCTCCTCGATAAGCCTTGAAATGGGTTCCGCGTAGTCGCTCATTCCGGCGCGCCCAAGGTTCTGTGAGGACCTCGCGACTCTTCGCGTCTTTGCGTCTTAGCGGTGAGTGAGCGCATGCTGCTTTCACCACAAAGACGCGAAGGCGCAAAAAAAGAGAATCTCTGCGTCAACGCACCTAATCGAGATCCTCCGCCTTGATGGGGCCCGGAAAGGTGTCCAGAAAAGACTGTATGACCGGCTCCCGTTTGGCCCTCTCCAGAATGTCTGTCTTGACTCCTGGATCGGCTCGGGCGACCGATGGATTCCCTTCCCGAGCCGGCGCCGCAGGTTCCTTGCCAATCGTCACCTTGACGTTTCTGCCTAAAACTGTGGAGGCCGCTTCGGCAATAAGGCCGATATTCTCCTTGATCTGGCGCCGGTGAAACTCACTGAGGGATCCGAGGTCGAGCTCCAGGGTGTCGCCATGGGGTTCCGCCTTGGGCACCTCGCACAGAATGGGCGCCAGGGATTCCTTCTTCAAAGCCCCCGCGATGCGTTCCAGGAGCTCACGAGATCCCGGACCGGCAGGATGGGCTTCGGGAGCGCCCTGAGCCGGGTGCGCCGGGACGCTATCGGGTGGAGGCGACGTCACGGCAGGCTTCGGCGGCATCGTGATTTTGCGCGTCGGTCCCGATGGCTCCTCAACACCGGATGGGGGCGAAGTCGCGGCGGAGAAAGCGCGATCCGGCGCGGCTCCGGACGAGGGCGCTTCGCTCTTTACCAGGGCTGTGAAATCCGCAACAAGGTCTTCAAACGGGCGCAGCCGCGAGATCTCGGCCAGCTTGATCAGGCCCATTTCCAGTTGGAAGCGAATCTGAGTCGCGTACTTGAGATCGGTTTCGGTTTGCAGGAGGGCATCGAACAGGCGCAGCAAATCCTCGCGTGAAAAGAGCTCCGACTGCTCTCGCAGTTCGGGAGCGAGGCTTTCGGGGATCCCAAGCGCCGGCAGATCCGTCACACCGGACTTCAGAATCATGAGGTTGCGAAAATGCCCGAGCAGCCTGCGGGTGAAATTTTGCAAGTCCTGACCGGCTTCCACCAGGCTGCGCACCACATCGAGAATCCTGTCGGTATCGTGGCGGGCAACGGCGGTGACCGCTTGTTTTAAGATAGCGGGCTCGACCAGCCCCAGAAGCATCGTGACGTCTTCATCCCTCACATCCTCGCCGCTGAAGGCAATGACCTGATCGAGAGCAGACATGGCGTCCCGAAGACTGCCGCCGCTCGAGTAGGCAATCTGTTCCAGCGCCCGCGCGCTGATCCGGATCTTCTCAGCACCGGCGACCTCGCTCAAGCGGTGGAGTACCAGCGAATAAGGTATGAGTTTGAAGTTGTGTTGCTGGCACCGTGAGAGAATGGTTGCCGGTATCTTGTGGTACTCCGTCGTAGCCAGGATGAAAATGACCCGCGGCGGTGGCTCTTCCAGAGTCTTCAACAGGGCGTTAAAGGCTTCCGCCGTCAGCATGTGCACTTCGTCGATGATAAAGATCTTGTGCTTGTCGCGCGCGGGACTGTAGCGAACCTTCTCCCTCAGTTCGCGAATCTCGTCGATGCCCCGGTTCGATGCCGCGTCGATCTCGAGGACATCCATGGAATTGCCCTCGGCTATCTCAACGCAGGCGGGGCACTTCCCGCACGGCTGGCCGGGCTGACCGGCATGACAATTCAGGGCTTTGGCCAGAACTCGGGCCGTGGTTGTTTTTCCGCTTCCTCGAGGGCCCGAGAAAAGAAAGGCGTGGGCGACTCGACCGCTGCGCAAGGCATTCAGCAGAGTACGAGAAATATGTTCTTGCCCGACCAGCTCATGAAAGTTTTGCGGCCGCCATTTGCGTGCCAGTACCTGGTATTGCATAGCAAGAAGGGTCGGGCCCCGGGAGACCTGCGGCACATATAACTGGCCTCTTAATGCTGCTTCCTTCCGGACCTGACATGGTTCGAGGGTTATATTGCACAGGGCCCGAGGCCCGTCGCTGAGTACGGTGCGCTCGCCAAGTCGCAATGATACGGCATCGCCCGTTTTGAGTCCAGGGTTTAAGAATGTACGTGAATGCAGGGATCCCAAGGAATTCAAGGAATCCAAGGAATTCAAAGAACCCGGGAGCATCGAATGAATCGTTGATTTCTCGGATTCTTGGATTCCCTCGGACTCTTGTGATTCTTGGGTTTTGTTCGAGGGAATCCAAAGGAAATACATTCGCATGAATTTTGTTCATTCCTCGGATTCCTTGGATTCCTTGGATTCCTTGAATTCCAAAAGTCTTCAGTATACTGGTTGCGGAGGGAGCATGTTCATGGACTGGAAACTGTCGCTGACTGTGTTTACGACGATCTTTATTGCGGAAATGGGAGACAAGACACAGCTTGCTGTGGTAACAATGACCGCTTCTTCGGCAAAACCTTTTTCTGTATTCGTAGGCGCCGCGGCAGCGCTGGCGCTTGTCACAGTCCTCGGGGTTTTGCTTGGCGGCGTCGTGACCAAATGGATCCCCGAAACAGTCCTCAAGAAAGCCGCCGCCGTTCTCTTTGTGGGACTGGGCATATGGACCTGGTTGCGAGGATAGGCCGACTTGATAGTTCGCAGCCCGCACTCATGGAACGTAACAACCCAAGGGGCTCGGGAGATCCAAGAGAAGCTACGTCGTCGTGTTTCTTTCAAGCCGCCGGGAAGCCTTCCTCGTCTGGTGGCGGGCGCCGACGTATCGTATAACAAATTCAGCCCGAATCTTTACGCCGCGGCAGTGGTGGTAGATCTCGAATCCCTGGAGACGATCGAGGAGGCGGGAATAGCGGCAAAAGCGAGCTTTCCCTATGTGCCCGGTCTCCTCTCCTTTCGAGAGGTGCCTCCCCTGATTCGCGTGTTTCGAAAGCTTCGGACACTTCCCCATCTTGTCATTTGCGACGGCCAGGGTTACGCGCATCCACGCCGTTTCGGGCTGGCCTGTCATCTGGGAGTGATTCTGGATCTCCCGTCTCTGGGCTGCGCCAAGTCCCGTTTGATAGGAGATTACGAGCATCCCGGGAATGACCGGGGCGACTTCACGCCATTGAAGGACGGAGAGGAAGTGATCGGGTCGGTTCTCCGCACCCGCACCGGAATAAATCCGGTTTTCATATCCGTGGGACATTGCATGTCCCTGGAAATGGCCCGCGAACTTGTGCTCCGTCTGACGCCTTCGTGTCGTTTACCCGAAACAACCCGGCGAGCCCACCACCTGGTCAACGAGTTGCGGCGCGCCTCGACGACAGATGCGGGGAAGTCATCGGTTCCGTGAATGCAATGATATTGGACTCCGCCGTTTTCCGATCGGCTTCGCGTCTTTGCGTCTTAGCGGTGAATGCGGCGTACGCTGCCTTTACCGCTAAGACGCGAAGACGCAAAGAAGCGCGAAGAATTTCGTCCCAACGGGCAAAGGAAGAGGTGCAATGAATTTCTTGAGTCGCATCGTGTGTCCGAGCTGCGCAGCCGTATTCGAGAAAGGCCGCGTGCTCGGCCTCTGCACCTGCGGATCTCCGCTTCTGGCGGAATACGATCTCGACGCGGCGCGCAACCGTTTCCCGCGCGACTCGTTGAGTGGCCGCCCGCCAACCATGTGGCGGTACCGCGAAATGCTTCCCGTTCAGCGGCCAGAAAATGTGGTTTCCCTCGGTGAAGGTTTCACGCCGCTCATTCAGGCGCGCCGGCTGGGCGCAGCGCTGGGGCTGAAAAATCTCTACATAAAGGACGAATCCGGAAATCCCACAGGATCGTTCAAGGCCCGGGGACTGTGCGCCGCGGTCAGTATGGCCTGTGAACTGGGTCTCAGAAAGCTGGCGATTCCATCGGCCGGAAATGCAGCGGGAGCCATGGCCGCCTATTCCGCCCACGCGGGCCTCGAATGCCATATTTTCATGCCCGCTGACACGCCCCGAGCCAATGTTCAGGAAGCCAAAATCTTCGGCGCTCGTGTGAATCTGATCCACGGCCTCATCACGGATTGCGGAAAGATCGTGACAGAGCGGAAAGAGGAGGAAGGCTGGTTTGATGTTTCGACCCTGAAAGAGCCTTATCGCATCGAGGGGAAAAAGACGATGGGCTATGAGCTTGCCGAACAGTTCGGCTGGGAATTGCCGGACGTGATCCTTTATCCCACGGGCGGTGGGACCGGGCTCATCGGGATGTGGAAGGCCTTTCGGGAAATGGAGGCCATGGGCTGGATTGACGGAAAGAGGCCGCGCATGGTTACAGTCCAGGCTGCCGGATGCGCGCCGATTGTCCGAGCGTTCCAGAACAACCGGTCGCAGGCCGAGCCGTGGCAGGAGGCACGCACGGTCGCTTCAGGGCTGCGTGTTCCCCGCGCCATCGGCGACTTTCTGATCCTGCGGGCCTTGCGCGAAAGCAAGGGGACCGCGCTGGCAGTCGATGACGCGGATCTCGTAGAGGCCATAAAGACCTGCGGCAAGCTGGAAGGGGTTTTCCTGTGCCCCGAAGGGGCCGCTTGCGTTCCTGCGTTAAAAGAACTGGCCCAGCAAAAATGGATCGCAGCAGATGAGCGCGTGGTTATGTTCAACACCGGGTCCGGACTTACGTTCCTTCCGCCTCTGCCTTCCGCCTTCTGCCTTCCGCCTTTTCGGGGCTGGATTAGATTAAGGTAAATACCGGCCTCCGTTATGACGATACGTTTGTATTGGGAAGACCCGTACTTGACTCAGTTCAACTGCACCGTCGTTGAAGTATGCCTCCTCGACCAACAACCCGTAGCAGTTCTCGACCAGACCGCCTTTTACCCGACTTCGGGAGGACAGCCATTCGACACCGGACACCTGGGAACAGCGCGCGTGCTGAACGTGGAAGAAGACGCATCCGGAAAGATCATGCATCTCTTGGACGCTCAACTTGCAACGGGGCCGGCCTCAGGGAGGGTGGATTGGGTTCGGCGCTTTGATCACATGCAGCAGCACACGGGACAGCACATTTTGTCGCAGGCATTCGTGCAGGTGGCGCAAGCGCCTACACTTTCCTTTCACATGGGCCGGGAGACCTCAACCATCGATCTGAACCTTTCTCACCCGTCGGAGGAGCTGATGGAACAAGTTGAGGCGCTGGCAGCCAGCGTGGTCTTCGAGGACCGCCCCGTCCGAGTCCACAATGTGAGACCGGAGGATCTTGAGGCTCTGGGCGTACGCAAGCGCTCGGAAAGAGAGGGAACGATCCGGGTGATCGACGTGGAAGGATTTGACCGCTCCCCGTGCGGGGGGACGCACGTGCGCGGTTCCGGTGAAATAGGAATGATCGCGATTCTAGGGTACGAACGTTACAAGGGCGGGACTCGAGTGGAGTTCGTCTGCGGAGGCCGGGCGCTGAAGACCTTGAGAAAGGATCACGATGCTCTCAAGAGACTGGGAAAGCTGTACTCGGCATCCATGTATGAGCTTCCGGATCTGGCGGAAAAGTTCTTCCAGGACCGCTCTGATCTGGTGAAGCAAAACGCGCGACTCCAGGGGGAGATGCTCGAATTTGAAGCGCGCGACCTGTGGCGTGAGGGGGTCCGGCTTGGCGGCTTTGTTCTCGTTCGCGCGACTTTTTCCGGACGCGGCCTCGAAACCGTGAAGCTCCTTGCGCAGAAGATTGTGGCTCAAGGCGAGGCAGTCGCCATTTTGGGCCTCCTGGAGAAGACGGCCCAGGCAGTCGTCGCTCGCAGTACCGGGATACCGGGTGACTGCGGCGCGATAGTCAAGGATGTTACGGTGAAACGCGGCGGAAAGGGTGGAGGAAGACCTGATCTGGCGCAGGCCGGCGGAATTCCCGCGGACAATCTCGAGGCCTGGCTCACCGACGTGGAGAGACATTTCGGAAAATGAAAAACCAGGTTGCGCCGGTGTCCAAAACGGGCGAAGCGTCCCTCACAGCGGAAGAAACCAATCTTCTGGCTTCTACGTTACATGCGTCCCTCTCTCTGGAAGAGATTCTGCGCTCCTGTTACCGCGCAATCTCCCCGCGCTTGCCGCTCAACCGGCTCTGTCTGGTTCCGCTTCGACCCAACGAATTTACGGTGACGGTGTACACCGTAGAGGGAAGCGCCAGCGACCCTTCCGTATCCTCCAGAATTATCAATCTCGTAGACTCTCGGCTGCGACGTTGCCTTATCGACGGGAACGAGCACGTAGTCCATTTCGGACATCCGTCCGAACGCGACCAGACTGAGGAGCAATTCCTCCTTACACCTAATGCTCATACGGCTGCATACATGCGCCTGGTCCAGCAGGGTGTTCTCAACGGCGTGCTTGTTCTTGATGTGGCCGAACGCGCGCCGCTCGACACAGCGCGAACCGCTTTCCTGCGCCTGGTTGTCGAACACCTCAGCTTCGCCCTGGAAAACTCCGATGCCTGCTACGCGGAGCGGCGCCAGGGCCGCCAGCTTCAGATGATCAGTGAGATTGCCAAGCAGGCAGTCCGGCTAAAGAACCTGGAGGAGTTTCTGAATTCGGTTTCGGCGCTGATCCGAAACGAATTCGATCACCAGCTCGTTCAGCTCTGGACTCCCGGAGCGGCCCAGGACCACCTTCAGCTCCGGGGCTGCGCATACAAATCGCTAAATAACGACGTCTTCCCCTCTCCCACGCCCATGGTGGACGAGTGCCGGCGCAAAGACGCGATTCTGCGCAATAACAATGCTCTTGCGGACCCCGTCTGGCAGCCTGCCTTCAATGTCACGGCGAGCCAGCTCGCCATTCCTGTCCAATTGCGCGGAAAGTTTCTCGGCGTTCTCTACGTCGAGAACAGCCGCCTGAACGCCTTCCCCGACGAAGATCTCAATATCATGGAGGCAGTCGCTTCGCTGATAGCATCGGCGTTCGATCAACTGCGAGCCCTGGAGTACGCCCAGCAATCCAACGAATACATGCAAGCGCTGTTGCAGTCCGTAAAAGACCTGGCGATACTTTCCACGGACATCCATGGCTACGTCATGACAAGCAGCGCCGGGTCTCAGGCAATATTACTGACGCAACACCCGTCGGTCCTGGGAAAGGATCTGCTGACGCTCTTTACCAACCCCAAGTTCCAGCAAGAAGTGGCCCGGTATATGGGGATGCAAGACCTGCCAACGCTGGAGCGCAAGCGCGTCCCCCAGGAGACCGCGGAAGGTCAGCGGTACCTCGACGTCACACTGCAGCGCGTTTACGATCCTGGCAAGCGCCCTTTAGGTTTTCTTTGCATCGCCCGGAATGTCACCGAGAATGTGCGCCTGCACGAAGAACTGGAAGCCCTGACTATGACGGACGAGCTCACCGGCCTCTACAATCAGCGCAGCTTCTTTTCAACTCTGGCGACGGAGATCGAGCGATCGAGAAGGATCAAAAGGAGCCTGTGCCTGATCTTCTTTGACCTGGACTGGTTCAAGAAATTCAACGACACCCACGGACACCTTCTCGGCAGCCAGGTCCTGCGCGAGACAGCGCAGTTGTTGCTCGGCAAAGTGCGAGCCAATTCGGACTCCTGCTACCGCTACGGAGGGGACGAGTTCATTGTCATCATGCCCGAGACACAGTCCAAGACGGCTGCCCTGGTTGCAGAGCGCCTTCGAGAGGGACTGTACGAGCGTTTCCAACAGCAGATTTCCGCGAGCGTTGGAATCGCGGAATACAGCGAAAATCTCGATCCGAAGACCCTGCTGGTGAAGGCGGACCAGGCCATGTACGCGGCCAAACAGAAGGGCGGTAACTGCATCGTCGTTGCCGACTAGGTCAGGGGTTCAGGCTTTAGCCTTTATTGAATCAGTGCAGCCTGAAGGCTGAACTCCGAACCTAACGGCGAGCTCGCTCTCTCGTTCCCATCGTCTCCAGTTTCAAGATCCTCCAGTCGTCACCGAAATCTGGCGATCGCAGATTCAGACGGTTCACTTTCAGGGCCAGATTTTCGAAGTCAAAACTGGCCAGAGGGACCAGTTTCAAGTCCTCGTCACCCACGCGGACCGTCACTCCCGCCGGCTCTTTCTCCTCGCCGAAGTCTCCCCTCAGTGTGACGCCGAAGGCCGATCTGGGACGCATACGAACTGAAGGAATGATCACGGGTTCTTTCGGATTGCCCGTATCCACGATGAAGAATTTGGCCGGGACTTTCCGGCTTTCCAGCGTGAGCCGGATCTCCTTGGCGAAAAGGTTGTATTCTGTGTCGACCATCGAGACGAAATTTAAGATTGGAACTCCAGGCTTATACATCTCCAGGGTAAAAATAAAATCGCGACCCACAAACGCAAAATACCGGCTCTTTTCTAAAGTCTTCGTGTCGCTCGACCACAGCCCGGTCGCGGCGAGAGCGGCTGTGGCGAGAACGGCTGCGGTAATCAAGAATCGATAGTTCACGTTTATTTGATACCACACTGCTCCAAGACTCTTACGAAAAATTCCACCTCCCTTCGCGTGGGAAGCTCGGGCGGCCACGCCGGGCGCCCCTACAATTGGGTGTCGGCAGACAACCCCTACGGCCATTTTCATTCGCGGTGGCAAGCCGCAGGATCATGGCGACTTTGTAGAATCTCGCCCAGCCTAACGAAGCCCGTCTGCCGTGAACGCCCCAGGAGCTGTGGAGAGTTTAATTCGTGTCAATTCGTGGAATTCGTGGCCGACAAAAGCGCCACGAATTCCACGAAAACGATCACTGCCATTTGGATGTGATTGGTTTGAAATACGATTTTTTCACAGTCCCTCCGGCCGCGCTGCTTGACTCGCCCTCTTAATTCCACTTTGGCTCTCTGCAGTGGAGGGTTTCGCGGCCCCGCGATGGCGAATGGATATCGAGCCGGGCTAGCGGATGTTTGAATCCTTCGTCACGGGCGTTTCCGGGGCCGGCCGCCCCGATCCATCCAGGAATCGTTCGTTCAATCTTTCGATTGTGTGCAGCTTGTTGAGATAAATGAAGGTCTCGTGAGCTTTGTTGCGCAGGAGCCACGCGTATTCCAGCCGCTCTTTGCGGTCAAGAGGTTTTTTGGCGGCAAGATCCGCCAGCCGAACCACGGGGTGCAACCAATCGACTCCGAAATTCTGCAACCCGTAGCGGACCCGGCTGGGGCCTCCGTTGTAAGAAGCACCCGCCGCATATTTCCCGGATCCGGAGGCGACCAGATCGGGGTAGTCCTGTGAAAGCTCAGCCAGATCGTGATCCAACAAACAGATCTGAGCTTTGATGGCACTGACGTGATCTGAGGTGGCTTCGAGGAAGTCCCGCGAGACCTTCGCTCCCGGATAGTTATTCCAGACCACCTTCATACCCACCAGGGTAAACTGCGTGAGGCCGCGTGCCCCGGCGTAGCTGCCGGTGAATCTGTAGGCATCCTCCTGATTGGCGCCAATGATGACCAGTATCCGCTCCGCCAGTCGCAACACGTCGCGTTCCTGTTGAGGGGAAAGGACTATGCCCCCCGCCGTGATAGAGCGAAAGCGCCCCGGATCCATGTGTTCGACAAGAATAATGTTACGGTAATCTTCGTCGCTGAGAGCCGGCACGTGGCCGAGCGAAAGCTTCGGGAAGGCTCGCGACTCCACAGCTTCAAGCTCGCTGCGAGCCTGGGAAATCTTATCCAGCAAGTACTCGCTTCCTGCGGCGATTAGTTCGGGCTGCAGAAGGGCGCTGGAATACGGGGAATAGATGATGGCGTCCTGGCCGAGCTCCTTCTCGTGCTTTGGATCCAGCGCATACAGAACCGCAACGACCGCCGTGTTCTCAGGTTTCAGGATGGTAATTGACGAATTGAATCCGTTCCACCAATCTACCCTGTACTCGATTTCTGGGTTCTCCAGCTTGAAGGTGCGGTTCGATTCCATCCCTGAAACAATCCGTATCTCTCCCGTCTTGAGATTGGCAAGCGCAAGTTTGACCTCCCTGCTTTCGGGACGTCTGACTGTACCGGAAAAGTAAGAGACGCTTTCCTTTTCCAGTGCGGACTTGGCTTCCTCTATGAGGGGCAGCAGCGGGACTTCAGCATCGAAAGGAGCTTCCGCGAGTGCCGGCATCGGCTTCACTGAGCGCAGGGCCTTCAACCGGCGATGACGAGGCCTCCGCCTGGTCGTTCCGCTCTTGCGCTTTGAAGACCGCGCCGCTCGCGCCTTCGGGGCCCCCAGGGCCACCGGTTCCCAAGAATCCGTTATTTCCCACCCGAGATGAGCGCTCCCAATCAACGCCAGAACCGCTAACCACCGCCACAAAAATCGCCTTATACGCACACTTGTATTCTCCCTCCAGGGACACGACTCTTCATTGTTGATCCGCGCCTTAGATAAGACTTTTCGGCAGCGATGGCTAAAAACTGCCATAGAATCGGTGTTCCAGGCAAGTTTTCTCTGTGGTGGGATGGTCATCCGTCACAAGAGGTGAGAAAATCGGCGGCGCTGAACCGGCCAAGAACGGGCACTCCCCTCAAGCGCACGCGATCAACTGCTCGCCAAAGCCCGAGGCCCAAAAAACCAGGCACTGTGGCGTGCCTTGGGATTGCCGTTCCAAGGCTGCCACCCATTGTTATCGGGCTTCAGCTTGCTCGATCGGGGTATTGTGTCGATATACTCGTGCAAGAAGTGCTGATGGACCGTGAGGTGAGGAACAATGGATTACGATTTTCTTGTCAGTACCTATGGCACGGAGCGCCTCAAAGTTCTTAGTGTGTGGAGCATGTTCCGGGACGAGGATCTGGAGTTTCGTCCTCACCCGGTGGACACCCGGGGGCGCAGCGTCCGAGAGCATATGGTTCATCAATGTCTCAGCGAGGACCTTTGGTTTCGCAGCATCCTCGGTATAGATCCTGGTGCGCCGCCTCTCCCGGACAAAGAGACGACGATCGCCTTCATTCAAAGGTATGCGACGGATTCCGCCCAGCGGCTTCAGAAGCTGTCGGCTCAAGATCAAGGCTGGTGGCAGGAGGAGGTCCCGTTTTTTGACACTCGGCGGAGTCGCGCCTGGATCATGGTGCGACGCATTGCCCATACGGCTCATCACCGGGGGCAACAGACTGCGCTGCTCCGAATGCTGAACCGCGAGATTCACTCCACGTATGGCCCAACAGCCGACACCGGGGGGCTTCCCAGGAATGACGCTCCCACCATTTACGCCTATCCGGATGAAGACTCGCTGATGCAGGGAGAACTATCTGGAGGACGGAAGACGCCCCTTCCAGGACCGGGCACGGAGACGGTCACGGAGAGACCCCACAAATGAACCTACACAACCAAGGCGCTCCCATGAGAACGAAGACGTCCTGTTGGTTCTTTGCAACCTGGCAAGGATTTCTGTGCGTTCTCCTCGGAGCGCAGGCATCCTGTTCACCACGAAGACACGAAGACGCGAAGAATCGCAAAGGATTTCTTCCCGTCTTCGCGTCTTCGTGGTGAGATTTTTTTGGTTGCGACTCCGGTAAGTTCTTACTCGAAGGAGAGCTGCATGCGAACCTTGAAAACCCTGCTCGACGGCCTGTCCTTCCCCGAGGGACCCCGCTGGAGGGACGGCCGTCTCTTATTTTCGGACATGCACCGACAGCGTGTCATTGCCGTGGATCCGGCAGGCCGCTCGGAGACCGTGCTCGAGCTGAACTCTAGCTGTCCTTCGGGACTCGGCTGGCTGCCCGACGGGCGTCTGCTGGTTGTGTCCATGGAAGATCGGCGGCTCCTCCGGGCAGATCCGGAAGGTCCGGTCGTTGTCGCCGATTGCACTCCTTTCGCAGGCTTCCACTGCAATGACATGGTGGTGGACGCGGAGGGACGCGCTTACATCGGCAACTTCGGGTTCGACCTCCACGGCGGCGGCACGCCCTGCCCGGCAAATCTCGTGCTTGTGCGCCCGGCTGAGGATGCTTGCGTCGCCGCGAGCAACCTCTGGTTCCCCAACGGCGCGGTGATCACTTCCGATGGCAAAACACTGGTCGTCGCGGAGACGTTCGCGGCGCGGCTCACTGCCTTCGACATCCTGCCTGACGGCAGCCTGAGCCACCGGCGAGTCTGGGCCAGCCTGGGGAAGGCCGATAACCCACTCGGAGAAAAGCCCCAGCCCCCCGTGCCCGACGGCATTGCGCTCGATGCCGAGGGTGGCATCTGGGTTGCCTCCCCTACCACGCGCGAAGTGCTGCGAGTCCTTGAAGGCGGTGCGATCACTGAGCGCATTCCCGTCTCCACCAGCGCGTTCGCCTGCATGCTGGGCGGCGCCGACGGCCGAACGTTGTTTGTCTGCACGTCGCTCCATTCCCACCCGGTCCATTGCCGGGAGACGCGGACCGGGCGCATCGAGTATTGCGAAGTAGACGTCCCACACACCGGCCTGCCTTAGCTTTGCCGAACCGCTGCGAGACACGGATTTTTTCACGGATGCCACGGATCTGAAACGGAGCGGCACGGAGTTCAGCCTTCAGCCTGTACTGGTCCGGAGCAGGCTAAAGCCTGAACTCCGAGCCAGTGTGTCTTAAATACCACACACTCGGACTTGCATGACGGACGAGCGAAGCTCTCGCTCTCCCTACAACCACCATTGTTTCAATAGATTGACTCAGTACCGCCTATGCATACTCTGAGCTGGAATGGATTTTGCTGCAATTTACTCTTACACTTGGGTTGCTCCTCTGGTCTTCCATGATTACTTCGTGGGCTTTGGTGGGGGCTCATGCTTAAGTACCAACGCACTCTGCGAGACAGGATCCGTCTGGAGGGAATCGGGCTCCACACGGGGTATCCCGTGCACATGACTTTGGTCCCGGCTCCGCAGGATACCGGCATCAGGTTTCGTCGTACGGACCTCAGGAACTTCGAGATCGAGGCGACACGCGCCCACGTGGCCAAGGTAAGTTATGCCACGACTCTCATGAAGAAGGGGGTCATGATCTCTACGGTGGAGCACCTCCTTTCCACACTTTACGGCCTCGGAATTGACAATCTTTTCATCGACCTCGATTCAATGGAAGTTCCTATTCTCGACGGGAGCGGCCTCCGGTTCATTGAGAAGATTGAAGACGTCGGGATCAGGGAACAGGGAGCTCTGCGCAGGTACATCGTGATCCTTGAGCCCATCGAGGTTCGCCAGGGCGACAAGGTTGCAGGCGTCTATCCTGCGCCCGTTCCCACGGCGACGTACATCATTGACTTCAAACATAACGCCATCGGACGGCAAGAAATTCAAGTAGAGCTTACGCCGGGGTCCTACCGTCAAGAGATCGGGCCCGCGCGGACGTTCGGATTTATCTCGGACGTCGAATATCTGAAGCGGTGCGGCCTGATCCGCGGAGGGTCGCTGGATAATGCCGTAGTGCTCGATGATTCCGGGATAGTAAATGCCGATCTCCGGTTCCCGGACGAGTTTGTCCGGCATAAACTTTTGGATCTTTTGGGCGATATTTCTCTTGTGGGGTATCCTATCGTAGGGCATTTGTATGCAGAGAAGGCGGGACACGCGATTCACGCCGCCCTGGCAGATCATGTGGTAAGACAGCAGGAGAAATACCGCATTTCAACGATTGCTGATATGCGTCCGGTCATGGCAACGCGGAGCGCCGGTTAATTCTCACCGGGGTTTCGCGCTCGAGGTAATGGATATGTCGATCGTTACACGAGTACAGGACAGTGAAATAAATCCGTTTGAGGCCGTGATGTCGCGTTTCGACATCGCGGCTCAGAAGCTGAACCTGGATGATGGCCTCTACCAGTTCCTCCGCTATCCGCGGCGGGAAATCACTGTTTACATCCCGGTTTTCATGGACACAGGGCGGCTTCAAGTTTTCACCGGCTACCGTGTCCAGCACAACATCTCGCGCGGGCCGAGTAAGGGGGGGCTGCGATTCGCGCCTGACGTTACACTCGACGAAATCAAAGCGCTTGCCGCCTGGATGACCTGGAAATGCGCCGTCGTGAACATACCGTTTGGAGGAGCCAAGGGTGGCGTCGTTTGCGATCCTCCCCAGATGTCTTCCGGAGAGCTGGAGCGGCTGACCCGTCGTTATACGGCTGAGCTGTTCGAGTTTCTCGGTCCCGAAAAAGACGTCCCCGCCCCGGATATCAACACCAATGAACAGATCATGGCCTGGGTCATGGATACCTACAGCATGCATGCCCGCCAGACCGTTACCGGCGTTATCACGGGAAAGCCGCTGGAATTGGGCGGGTCGGCCGGGAGGAAGGAGGCCACAGGACGCGGGCTCATGATCGTGGCTGTCGAAGCCTGCAAGAAATTCAATCTCGCCCCGCAGGATACCAGAGTGGTTATTCAAGGCTTCGGCAACGTAGGCAGCGTAACCGCCCAGCTCCTTTACGAGCAGGGCTTCAAGGTGGTAGCCGTATCGGACATTCGTTGCGGAATCTACAATCCGGAAGGTCTGGACATCCCGCGGGTAACAGAATACCAGCGCCGGAATCGGATCCTGGACGGATATCCGGAGGCAGATCGCATCACGAACGCGGAGCTTCTCGAGCTTCCATGCGACATCCTCGTGCCGGCCGCGACTGAGAACCAGATTACTTCCAGAAACGCACCGCGCATCAAGGCAAGAATCATCGCGGAAGGAGCCAACGGACCCACGACGGCCAAGGCGGACCTCATCCTCGAAAGCAACCACGTCTTCATCATTCCCGACATTCTCGCCAACGCGGGTGGAGTCACCGTTTCTTATTTCGAATGGGTCCAGGACCGGCAGGGCTACTTCTGGAAGGAATCGGTCGTCAACGAGCGGCTAGGCGACTACATGACGGCCAGCTTTCACGAGGTGGTCAAGTATTCCGAAACTCACAATGTGAACATGCGCATCGCGTCTTATATGCTGGCCATCGACCGCGTCGCGCGCGGCACGCGCCTGCGCGGCATCTACGCCTGAACGCCTCCCGCGCTTCGGATTTGCACGCACTGAAAACCTGGCCACGAATTTCACGAATTACACGAAAAAGGCTAGTCCGACTAGCCGGTCACGAAGTTCACAAACTGGTCAAATTTTGCGTCATGGCGGGCGCAGGTTCGGAGTTCAGCCTTCAGGCTGCACTGATCGGGACAGGCTAAAGCCTGAACTCCAAACGGGCCTTGCGCAGCGAATGACTGGGCGGTATGAGGTAGCTCGCTATCGCTAGCCTGGCTACCTGAGCGAAAACCTTCGTACAATTCGTGGAATTCGTGGCAAGTTTTTCAAAACGTGCCGGACTCCAAAAGTCTCACTCGACCGTGACGCTTTTGGCCAGGTTGCGAGGTTTATCGACGTCGCACCCGCGCATCACGGCAATGTGATACGCCAGGAGCTGGAGCGGTATCGCAGTCAGGAGGGGTTGCAGGCACTCCAGAGTGTCCGGAATGTAAATCACGTTGTTCGCCTTCTTCAGGATTTCAGTGTCTCCTTCGGTGGCGACAGCAATCACGGGTCCGCTGCGCGCCCGCACCTCTTCGATGTTGGATACGGTCTTTTCGTAAACCGAATTCTGAGGGGCCAGAAAGACAGAGGGCGTTCGGGGGTCGATCAGCGCTATCGGGCCGTGCTTCATCTCCGCGGCCGGATACCCCTCGGCATGGATATAAGAGATCTCTTTTAACTTCAGCGCCCCTTCGAGGGCAATGGGAAACTGATACTGCCGGCCCAGGAACAGAAAGCTGCGCGCTTCGCAGTACTTTTTCCCGATGGAGGCAATGGCTTCTGTTTGCTCGATTATCTGCCGCATTTTCTGGGGTATTTTTTCCAGCTCCTTGAGAATCTCGGCTCCCCTGGTTGCCGACAAATGGCGCATTCTGCCCATCAGCACGGCCAGGAGCGTTAGAATCGTCAACTGAGCCGTGAAGCTCTTTGTGGCCGCCACTCCTATTTCCGGTCCTGCATGCATATAGGTCCCGCCGTCAACCTCACGCGCGACCGTTGAACCCACCACATTCACTATACCCAGCGTCTTGTGCCCTTTCCGCCGCGATTCACGCACGGCGGCCAGAGTGTCGATGGTCTCTCCAGACTGGCTGATGGCAAAGACCAGCGTATTCTTTTCCACCGGCGCATTGCGGTAGCGGAATTCGCTCGCATACTCGCATTCGGCCGGAATGCGCGCCAGATCTTCCATCAGGTATTCCCCGACCAGAGCCGAGTGCAGGGCGGTGCCGCACGCGATGAAGATGATCCGGTCTACGGCGCGCAGCTCGGCCGGGGCCAGGTTCAGACCGCCCAGATGCGCCGTGGCCTCCGAGAGATGGATGCGGCCGCGCATGGCGTTCTGCACGGTCTGCGGCTGCTCGAAAATCTCCTTGAGCATGAAATGCGGGAACTCACCGCGCTCGACTTCTTCTGCCCCAAACTCGACCTCATGAATCTTCGGGCTGACTTCCGCGGCATCTATGGTGGAAATCTGGAAGTCTTCTTCCATCAGAGTCACGATTTCGAAATCGTTGAGGTACACGACCCGCCGCGTGTGAACGACGACCGCGCTTGCATCGCTGGCAAGGAAATTCTCGCTGCGTCCGATACCGACCAGCAAGGGGCTGCCGCGCCGCGCCCCGACAAGAGTTCTTGGATGTTCCGAGTGAACGACTGCGATGCCGTAGGTTCCTACCACATCCTTGAGCGCGCGCCGCACGGCATGAGTCAAGAGATCTCCATTACTGACACTCCTCGCATCCCGGTCTTCGAGGTAGTACTCGCCGATCAGATGCGCCAGGACCTCGGTGTCGGTCTGAGACAGAAAACTGTGCCCCCTGGCAAGAAGTTTCTCCTTGAGTTGCTGGTGATTCTCGATCACGCCGTTGTGGACGAGCGCGATGGTTCCGGACTGGTCGAGGTGAGGGTGCGCATTCTCGTCGCTTGGCGGGCCGTGGGTGGCCCAACGCGTGTGCCCGATCCCGGTAGTGCCTTGCACCGGCTGCTGGCGTATCAAGGCAGACAGTTCTTGGATCCGGCCCATCTTCTTTCGCACCTGAAATCGCCGCCCGTCGTCCACAATGCAGACACCCGCGGAGTCGTATCCTCGATATTCCAGTCTCCTTAAGCCATCGACAAGGATGTTCTGAGCAGGTTTCTGGCCGACGTAACCAATGATTCCGCACATAGTCTTTCCGCTACCGCGAGGGAATCCGAGGCGGCCCTCCGGGTATATACGGCTTGTACACGTGACCCCGCGTCACCTCTCTGAATTCCGCCTGGATGGCCTCGCGGGTTTTTGAATCCTCGAAGAGATCCACGGTGGTCGCAGCCAGCGTTTTGGCCGCATAGATCAGTCCCTTATGTCCTATGGACATCCCCGAGCACGCCACCACGGGCCAGGCATGCCAGGGGACTCCCTCGGCGGCGGTCGTCACCGAGACGTGAAGCGTGGGCACAAGCCAACTGACATCCCCGACATCGGTGGAGCCTCCTTCTCTTTCCTGACCTTCCAAAGGCTGGATCTCGCCACTCAGACCTCTGGCTTCGACGCCGGCCGCGCGCTGGACGGCGCGCGCGAACTCCTGTTCTTCCGGAGTGAAACGAATCGGCCCCAGCCAGTTCATATTCGAATGCAGGAGGCGGGCTCCCGTTCTGTTGATCAACAGTTCGTAATCGCCTCCCTGAACCGTCAACTTGCCTTCGACTTCCGCCATCAATGCCGCGCCGTCCACCATCTTGCGCACCCTCTGGAACACCTCATCGACACCTTCTCTTGTCCAGTCGCGCACCCAGCACCAGAGCTTGGCGTACTCGGGGACGACGTTAGGCACGTCGCCCCCTTTCACGATGGTGTAGTGAATGCGAACCGACGGCTTCACATGCTCGCGCATCATGTTGAGCCCGTGTGTGAGCAATTCGAGGGCATGGACCGCGCTGCGGCCGTTCCAGGGATCCGCGGCGGCATGAGCGGCTCTCCCCTTGAACTCGACGATGAAGTCAATGATCGCCTGCCCGCCTTGCATATCGGCACGCGTCTCGTCCGAGGGATGCCATGCGAGGCATACGTCGAGATCGTTGAACAAACCCTCGCGCGCCATGTAGGCCTTGCCTCCGACCGCCTCCTCCGCCGGAGTTCCATAGAAGCGAACGGTTCCCGAAAGTTTTCCCGCGGCAATCAATTCTTTCACCGCCAGCGCGGCGCCCAGACTCGCTGCCCCGAACAGATTATGACCGCAGCCGTGCCCCGCCGCCCCGGGCTCCAGAGCTTCCTTTGTGGGCGACGCTTTCTGCGAAAGACCAGGCAAGGCATCGTACTCACCAAGAATCCCGATAAGCGGCCGCCCTTGCCCGAATTCCGCTACAAAAGCGGTGGGCATGCCTGCCACTCCGCGCCGGACCCTGAGACCCTGCCTCTCTGCATAATCTGCGAGCAACCTGGAGGACCGGGTTTCAAGCAAGGCGGTCTCGGCAAAAGCCCAGACCTGATCGCTCAAACCGATCAGATCGGCTGCGCGTTTTTCGATGGCAGCGACAGCTTCTTCTTTCTTACGGACGTCGCTGCCAGGGGCTGGGCACGGATAACTCACCATTGCAAGTAAGAAAACGCTAATATCGTAAAACGAAAATCTCACGGACCTCCTTACCTGGTTCCGCCGGGCGACAGAACCGCTACCGTGAGTCGCTGCACGTGATTCTCTCACATCATGACGAAGAACAGCGCAACCAAAAACTTCGATTCTTTGCGCTCGCGAAAAAAGAGCCTTCCGTCAGTGCATGCCAGCTCAGGCTTTAGGCTGCCATCAAAGTTCGCTCTCTGGCAGGCTAAAGCCTGAACTCGAACAGAGCTGTCGTTCTAATTCCAGCTCCAAAACGTGAGCTTTTCCGCATCCTTGATCACAATCCCGCGATTCAGAATCACAGGATGCGCCCAGGTCGGACTGTTGGCAACCGTGTAGCGCTGAATCGGCTCGAACCCTTTGCCGCTCATCCTGGCCACGATCAGCTCGGAATCTGTCGTCAGCAGAAAGAAGCAGTCTCCTCCCTTTACTACTGCGGCGTTTTCTCCCTGGCGGCCCTCGCTGGCCCACTGCCTCTTTCCCGTGCGCGCGTCCAGGCAGACGAACTGCCCCTTGTTTTTGTGAGACAGCCCCAAGAGCAAGTCCCCGTCAACCACGGGCGTGTTCATGTAGAAGGAAACTTCCGGGGTTTCCCAAACCTTTTCCGGTGTCCACTTGTTGCCGTTTCCAACAACTTTGATCGCAAGAACCCCTTTGTTGACTCCGGAGAATACCAGCATTTCTTTGTAGAGCACGGGAGTGACGATGTTCTGAACGTATTCGGTGGTGAAAGGAATGCTCCAGAGAAGCTCGCCGTTCGCGGCAGAGACGCCCACGAGGAATTTCTGGGACTGCGTCACTATCTGCCTGACGCCGCCGAGATCGGCGACGATGGGGGATGCGTAGGCGGGACCATCCCCTTTCCAGGCCCACTTCACTTCTCCCGTATCCATGTCGAAGGCGGTCAAGGCCCCGTTGTCAGGGCCTCCCACGTGGGCAATCACGAGACGCCCCTCGGCGACAGGAGACATCGCAGTGCCGAAATGCGGAGATGTATGAGGATACTCTGAGGCAAACTCCTTGCGCCAGCGCAGCCTGCCCGTTTCTCCCTCGTAGCACGACAAGACTCCGGCGATTCCCAGAGTGTAGAGCCTGGCGGCGTGAAACAGAGGTGTGGATTTGGGGCCCTTCCCGTGCCAGGCCGCGGCCGGGTGTACCGTGTAGGCAACCGGATACCGGTCCCGCCACAGGGTCTTGCCGCTATCCAGATCGAAACACGAAACAACCTCTTCCTCTCCCTGGCGCGTGAGCAGGTAGATCCTGCGATTCACGACGACTGGCGAGGAATGTCCTTCACCGACACTCACCTGCCATCTTTGAGTGAGTCTCTCAGGCCACGTTTTGGGCGGGGAATACTCCGCCAGCATCCCGTCACGTCTGGACCCGCGCCATTGGGGCCAGTCCTGAGACCAGCCCGCGATAACGGCTGCGGCAATGAAGACCGCCATGATTCGCATGTGTAAAGCGCGGGGCATCTGTTCGATCGGCTCTCGGAAAACTTTGTTCCACTGTAGAAGCGCAGGGAACGCAGAGTTTATTCCTTTTTGGCCCCGCAGGGAAGATCCTTAGTTGCGGGAGACCAGGCTCCAGAAGAATTCAAACATTTTCTTCACCGCTGCTTCGACCATCCGCAACCAAAAAATCTTTTCTCAAATCCAATCTTTAGCCACGGAGGCACAGAGATAAGAATTCTCGGTGTCTCCGTGTCTCTGTGGCCAAATCGGAGCGGGGCGAAGCCCTTAGTTGCCGGCGGAAAATGTGGTAGATTTTCGAGCGCTATGCAACCCGTCAAGCGTCTGATTCTTGCAACCGGACTGATACTGACTTGTCTGGCGAGCTTTGGGGCTTCACCTCCATTCTTGCCGGACTCCTATCTCCGCCACGTCAAATACCTCGCAAGCGATGATCTCAAAGGAAGAGGCAACGGCACACCCGAACTGGACAAGGCCGCGGAATACATTGCCGCGCAGTTCAGCGCGAGCGGCGTGGCGCCTGCGGGCGACGAAGGGACGTATTACCAGAAGTTCATGCTCACCACGGGCAGCGAAGTCGGTCCCGGAAACAAACTGACTCTGACCATAGGAGACAACAGTTACGACGCCGTTCTGAAAGAGGACTTCGTTCCGGTTGGCGTCGGGGACCAGACATCCGTCAGCGGGGATCTGGTCTTTGCGGGATACGGAATCTCCGCGCTCGAATATGGGTACGACGACTATCAGAATCTCAAGGTAGCCGATAAAATCGTACTGGTGCTCGCGGATGCGCCGCGAGAAAAGGATCCGAAGAGTCCTTTCAAGGACACAGGCATATCTCAGCTCGACAGCGACCTCACAAAGGCAATCAATGCCAAGTATCGCGGGGCGCGGGCCATTTTGATCGTCCAGGATCCGCTCAACCACCCCAACGAGACTGAGGATTTACCGCGTCTGGCCGAGGGGAGTCAGATCGACGAACTGGGAATCTGCACTCTCCGGATCACAAGGAGTCTGGCGCGGCGGATGCTGGATTCCCAGAAGAAGGACCTCGTGGAATTGCAGCGGCAGATTGACGAAAAGCTCGCGCCTCTGAGTTTCGAGTTCTCCGGGGTCCAGGCCGCCGTGAATATGGATGTTTCACGCGTCCGCAAGGAAGTTCGGAACGTGGTGGGGATTCTAACCGGCCTGGACCAGAAGCTGCGCGAGGAGGCTGTGGTCCTCGGAGCGCATTATGACCACCTCGGGCGCGGCGGCAAGGGCTCCCTTCTGACCCAGCTCATCGGCCAGATCCACAACGGAGCGGACGACAATGCCAGCGGTACGGCGGGTCTGATCGAGCTCGCGGCGGCGCTGGCACGCGACCATGGCGAGCGAAAGCGTACCTACATCTTCATCGCGTTTGCCGGTGAGGAGCTGGGACTCCACGGGTCGAGCCACTGGACGCAAGAACCTGCCTGTCCTCTCGAGAAGGTTGTGGCCATGATCAACATGGACATGATCGGCCGGAGCCGCGGGAACCAGGTCTACGTAAACTGGACCGGAACGTCTCCCGTGTTTCCCAAGCTGGTCACCGAGGCCGCGGCCGAAGCCGGCATAGAAGCCAAAACCTCAGCTGCAGGACCGAGCGGCAGCGATCACATTTCGTTCTACATAAAAAATATCCCCGTACTGTTCTTCTTCTCCGGCTTGCATTCGGATTACCACCGGCCGAGTGATGATTGGGACAAGATCAACGCAGCCGGCGCGGTCAAGATCCTGGATCTGGTCTACCGCGTTGCGACGCGGTTGAATCGGGCGGAGGCCCGCCCGCTTTTCACTAAAGTCGATACCCCGGCGGCGTCCGGGCAATCCAGAACAGGCAGCTCCGGCTACGGGGCCTACTTCGGCTCCATCCCCGACATGGGCGAGGAGATAAGGGGCGTCCGCTTCGCCGACATCCGGCCCAACAGCCCGGCGGCCAAGGCCGGTCTCAGGCCGCGCGACGTGTTGATCCGGTTTGCCGGAAAGGAGATTCAGAACCTCGAGGATTTCACCTACATGCTTCGCACCCACAAACCAGGGGAGACGGTGGAGGTCACGGTGCTGCGGGATAACCGGCCGCTCAGCGTTAGCGTCACCCTGGAAGTCCGGCGTTAGAGACCCGGGCTCCATTCACCCCTAAGACGCAAAGACGCGAAGGATCGCGGGGATTTCTGGTTGCGGCTCTGCTGGGCCAAGAGGCTGAACATGCCCTCTTTCTTGCGCGAAATTCTAGAGTTCAGTCATGCCGGTCAAGGAGGGTCTCAGGTAGGGCTTTAGCCCCTGAGGCTTTCCTCGGAACATTGTTTAAAGGCGAGAGCTAGCCCTCAGAGGCTAAAGCCTTTCGAAGGTGCGTCTTCTCGCGGCACGACTGAAGTCGTGCCCTCCCGGTTTTCATTCGCAGTCAGCCAGCTTTTGTGCCACAGTGGCGCCAAAATCGCCGGCGCCAAGAATCGATACCTTCATGACGAACGGTTATGGTAACATGCATGCAGTCACGGGCTCCCCCCCAAACCCGTTTTGCGATTGGACGAGGAAGGCATGGATGTGAAAGAGTACCTCGCGCTGGCGTACGATCTTTTTCAAGAGGCCTACCAATGCCAGATGGATGGGGAACTGGAGGCGGCTATTGAATTGTACCAGCGTTCCATCGAAGCTTATCCCACCGCCGAGGCCCACACATTTCTCGGTTGGACCTATAGCTTTCAGGGAAAGCTCGACGACGCGATCGCGGAATGCAAGAAGGCTATCGACATCGACCCCGATTTTGGGAATCCCTACAACGACATCGGCGCCTACCTCATCGAGAAGTCCCAGCATGACGAGGCCATCCCCTGGCTGATGAAGGCCACCAAGGCCAGGCGATATGAAAATTACCATTTCGCGCATTACAATCTCGGCCGCGTCTATGTTGCGAAAGAGTTGTTCACCAGGGCGAGGGAAGCGTTCGAGCAGGCACTCAACCTCCGGCCGGATTATGAGACTGCGCGTGAGGCCCTTCAAACCCTGAAGAGACACATCCAATGACGAGGAAGGTTCCCCTTCCTTCAAACCTTCTAAAAAAATTTAGAAATGACAGAACCGCGCACGCGTGTCGCTGTCGCCATCATTGAAAAAGAGGGAAAACTGCTGATCGCCCAGCGCAATGCCGGCAGTTCCTTTCCTCTTTTCTGGGAGCTTCCCGGAGGGAGGTGCTCCGAAGGCGAAGATGCCGCAACGTGCGTCGCGCGCGAGGTGAAAGAAGAAACCGGGCTCACAGTTCAACCCGAAGCCTCCGCCGGAGTTTTCCAACATTCCTATCCCGGCCTCACCGTGGAGATCCACGTGTTCTTTTGCCGCATTCTCGCGGGAGAGGCCCGCCCGTGCCAGTCCCGCAAGATCGCATGGATCCGTTGGGACGAGATCCCGAAGTACACATTTCCCCCTGCCAACGACAGAATATTCTCCGAAGCGCGACGCCAGAGGAAGTCCGGCTAATGACGATTTACGATTGACGATTGACAAATACTCAGATATGTCGCCTTAATCGTAAATCGTCATTCGTAAATCGTCATTCGGACGGTTAGGCCCCGAGAAGGGCGCAAAGCTCGGAGAGACTGCGGACGCGCCAGCCGCCGGGCACATCCGGCTGCTTGCCCTGCGGATCCATAAGCACTGCGGCCAGTCCCGCGCCCTGCGCGCCGCGCACATCTGCCCGCAGAGAATCCCCGACATGTAGCGCCTCCGCGGCCTTGACTTTTGCGGATGTTAGGGCGGCTTGGAAAATCGCGGGGTCGGGCTTGGCGGCGCCGGCGCGACTCGAAACGACTACGTAATCCAACAAAGAATCTATCTTCAGACTCGCCAGCACATCGTATAACCGGGAATCAAAATTGGAAATGACGCCCAGCCGGCAGCCGTGCGCTCGCAGCCTTTCCAGGCTGCCGTGAGTATCCGGAAACAGCTGCCAACATTCGGACCCGCGGAACGCTTCGAAGAGATCCCCGAAGAAGCGCTCGAATACTTCTCCCGTCATTTCCCTGCCGAACACCTGCCGCACGAGCGCTCTCCACCAATCTCGCTCCGCGGCCAGGAGAACGGGTCCTTGCAACCCCGGGAAAACCAGGGGGGGCATCTGGCTGAAGGCTTCAACGAATTTGCTCTGAAGCGCGCCGGGGTCGGCCGCCGCTCCGTGCCGGCGGGCAAAGCGGCAGTATATCTCGCCCACGGATCCGCGCACGTCGAAGATCGTACCCGCGGCATCCAGGAACACCACCCGAATATTACTGAGGCGACCTTTCACGAAGGGCAATTATATTCGAATGAACGAGTGACGAATGAATAAGTGATGCCATAGGATGGCGGATCATTTGTGATTCGTGCAGCGGCAAGAC
>WNGG01000993.1_pt1 | contig 31612 bp, 36 predicted proteins | sample 5400661 | NCBI WGS metagenome assembly WNGG01 (sample SAMN13153372, study PRJNA577476) | soil metagenome | isolation source: 100 cm soil or saprolite under Garry oak tree replicate 1 | place: USA:California | collected 2016-06-15
GGCCGCGGGCGCCCACCTCGACACCATCGCGCCAACGATGGGCCACGCCGATACGCGGATGCTGCAGCGGACGTACGCACGGCTGCGCCGGACCTGCTCGCGGCGCGGCTCGCCACTGAAATGGCTTGGACACCGGTTGGACAGACCAGAGTGCACGGCCTGCTACCAGTGAGACTCCTGAGACGGCTAACTCCTCGGAATTGGTGCCCAGGGGCGGAATCGAACCACCTACACGGGGATTTTCAGCCCGCATCGTGGAGTGGCCAAATCCGCGAGAACCAACACGAAACCGATCCCGCAAACCGCGGCTGCATCGCTAATGCATCAGCCGCGCCCTTCGTGGCCGGACGATAAGTGCACCGCCACAACTGTCGGCTAAGGTGTAGGTACGTTTCGGACGTTGTCTAGCGATTGCAATCACTCTACCCAGAGCGCCAAGGGGTGTACGCGTCACACCGATGCCTCGCGTAGAACTCGCCACGCGAATTGAAGCACCACGAGAGCGGGTATTCGATCTCGCGCGCTCAATTGACCTACACGCCCAAGGGCAGGTCCGATACCGCGAGCGCGCAATCTCGGGCGTCACATCAGGACTGATCGGACCCGGTCAGAGCGTGACTTGGGAGGCGCGACATTTTGGGATCACTCAGAGGTTCACTTCGCGGGTCGTCGCCTTCGACCGGCCCCGATCGTTCCGTGACTCGATGGTCTCAGGACCGTTTTTGCGCTTCGACCATGACCACATCTTCGAAACAGACGATGCGGCAACGCGAATGGTCGACATCTTCGATTTCACGTCGCCGCTAGGTGCTCTCGGTGCACTCGCGGATCGCCTGTTTCTGGCACGGTACATGAAGCGGCTGGTGGAGGAACGCGCGCGCTCGATCAAACGTGCTGCCGAGAGCGACGCGTGGAAGGCGCTACTGCGTTGACCTGGCCGTGAAGCGTCCAGCGTTGTTCTCGATGCGCTCAGCGTACACGGAGCGGCAGTCGGACACCGTGAATTCGTTGAGTGAGTGGGACTCTCCTGCGACAATCGGGATCGTGTTGAAGTATGGCGGCTTCCCACACTTCGTGCTCGATCAACGAGCTCTGCGCAATCGCGAGCTGCTCGACGACACCGTACAGCGCGCGCGTGCTCACGGCGGATACCTACTCGTCCCGGACGTCGCTCTCCTAGAGTTGGGAAAGTCAACGACGTGGGAGAAGCCCACCCGAGCAGCACTGGCCAACCTGGCTCGTCACCCCGCCGAGGTGTACTGCGTAACGAAGAGCATCGGCGAACTCCTGCGTGAGGAGCGCGAGCAGAAGAGGCCTGCCTACGTGCTCACGTCCCACGACGCAACCATGGGCTTTCGCGCACTCGTGGAGGAAGTGAGAGCGCACACCGACGAGCCGTCCTGGAGGGAGTTGCGGGAAACGCTCTCGCCGGGAGCCTTAACCGCGATGCAGCGCGCGGCCGCACATTTCGGAAGAGGATTTGCGGACTATTGGAGTGTCTGGAATTCGGTTCCTCGCGCCGACACTCGAAAGAGACTCCTTACCCGCCCCGCGGATACCTTTCCGGAGGTTCTCTTCGGAACAGAGTTCGAGACCATCAGAATCGGCGTATTAAAGAACATCGGCTTCGATGACCCTGCGTCAGACGTACGGAAAACGGCGTCGGTCACTGGACTCGTGGAACTCTGCACGGCGGCGTGGACGCTCGATTGGATCGCTCAGGGCGGCTACGAATCTGCGGGCCGCGAAACGTTGAGTCACGACGGCAACGACATCGTGTACGTCACATACGCGCTCCTCGGGAACGGTTTTGCTTCGTACGACACCAAAGCTTGTCGCATGTACGGAGTGCTCAAATCCCTCCTTCATGGCACCTAGCCACTTCGATCGGCCCACCATGCGAGACGGCAGCTTTTCATTTTCTGCGTGTATATTCGACGCCAACGATGGCCATCTTCGCTCCCGATGAGGTGGACTGGCAGCGAGTCGACTACTACGCGATCGCGACCCACGGCCTCGCCTGCATACCCGAAGTACACGCGAAAGACTGTCGACGCTGGCTCGCGGGGCGGCGATACAGGATTGTCGAGGTTGATTGCGCGTCCGGATTTTCGTCGGTGTGCAAGCGCATCAGCGATCTCTGCGGATGGGTAGAACAGTTTGGCTACGAATACCAGGGGCACAGCCTTGACGCGCTCCGAGATGGGTTTGCTTTCGAGATCCCCGAGGACGGTGGACTCGTCTTGGAGCTCGAGCGTCCGGACATTCTCTGGAGGGAACACCGCCGGTGGGTCGCGGGCCTACTCGAGATTGCGAGCGAGCACAGTCGCGTGCAGCTGGCCGCGGGACGCCGATTCTTTGCAACGCTCATCGTCCCGCCTGATGCCGAGATGATCGGAACGACCTTGTTCGACGTCGGCGTTCCCGCGTGCTGGTCGCTTCCCGGTCCGCAGCCGCCGTTTCGATGAGAGTCGCCAAGCCGCGCTCATTTTGCCGTGTTGCTTGTCTGATGCTGCTGATTCGCTGGGTTCGTTCGACGGCGTACTTTTCGGGTCGCCTTCCCACGGCTGACGCGTCGTGTCCTCCGCGTCGTCTCGTCCTGTCTCGTGGTGCCTCTACGCATCCACGAGCGATGTCTTGACTGCACGGTCCTCTTTCGCTCTTTCTCGCCTTGTCGTCCGTTTCCCCCTTTATTGTGCGCACCTTCCGCTCGCCTGTTCTCTTCCACTTTCCGCTTCGTGCTTGTGCGCGCTTTCTCTCCGCATTTCCTTCGCACCTTCTCCTCGCACTTCTACTTCGCCATCTCTCGTCGCCTTTCTCTCCGCTTCCCTCTCCATTTCTATCCCGTTCCCTCTCCCTCTCCACTCTCATCACCTTCTATTTCTGCCCTCCCCCAACTCTCTGATCTCTTTCTGATCTGACCCTCCTCTCAACTAGCCACCCCGCCCCCCGCCATTTGGACCAAGTTTGGAGGCTGCCTCCGACCCCTCCATCCAGTCGTTGGGAGGGAGGGGTCGGGGGCAGCCTCGCCCGCGATCTCGCCCTAAACGGCGGGGGGCGGGGTGGCCAGCGGTTCTACGAAAATCGGGAACTTCCGCGATCGAAGCTCGTCCGCTGCCTCATCCGCAGGGTGGTTCGCAAACTCGTCCTGGTGCTGATGACCTTTCGGACGAGGCGCCGAACCACCCTGCGAACCACCCGCTGGACGACCCTCTGAACCACTTTCGTCGCCTGCGACTCGGGGTACGTGTCAATAGATCGCTGACTGGGCAGGATCGATTCGCCACTGGCATCTCGCAAACTGCGCTAGTGGATTTCGACGGTGTCTACGTGGTGACAGACAACCTGTTCCCGAAGCCCGACACCGCAGACGAAGCCGCAGGGGTCGTGGACCAGTTCCTCCGGTCAGATGACTTCGAGCCGCCAATGCGTGACCGATTCCGGTACGTGCTCTCGCCGCATCCTTCCGCACGTTAGGGGGATCGACGAAGGTACCGCGCCTCAGCGGGGCATTCGGGCTCACGCACGATCCGAGGCGGAAATTCGGGCCGCGCCCCTCTGACGAAGGCGGCGTTGCGTTACTGTGCCCGTAGCTTCCATTCGGCTATGCGGCTGACCTCCGTGTTGCGCTGAGTCGAATCTGCACGCGCAGGCCCAATACCTGCGATGCTCGAGTCAGTGTGGCCAGCGTCACGCCTGTGTCGCTGGGATCGAGCATGCGGTTGATGACGGTGCGGCTCGTCCGCATCTCCTTGGCCAGGCGACTCTGTGAGACGCTTCGGCGCTTCATGGCCTGCCGGAGCTGCAGCGCAAGAGTCTTCTTGATGGCGAGGAGCTCCGTCTCCTCACGAATGCTCATCTCCTCGAGGAAGGAGCTCAGGGTAGAGCCGATGTGCTTTTTGCTCATGGTGCCACGACCTCTCTGAGCCGCTTGCGGGCGAGTTCCAGGTCAGCAGAGCGCGTCGTTCGCGTCTTCTTCGCGATGCCGTGAAGCAGCACCAGCTTGGAGTGCGCGATGCAGAAGAACACGCGGTACTCCTTCCGGTCGTACGTGCTGCGAATCTCGTACAACGCACCTCCGAACCCATCGACGAGCGGCTTGCCGACGGGCCAGCTCCACTGGACGGTCAGGATGTCGCTGCCGATCGCCTTCGAGACCTCCTTGCCCAAGCTGCGTAGCCACTCGCGCACGGGCTCATGGCCAACGTCGGTGCGGTAGAACGCGCAGCCGAGCCGAGGACCTTGGCTCGAGCGCCTGGGCACGAGCCTGAATGTACCTATTTAGGTACACATGTCAAGTCGTGAAGCAGCCCGGATCCGTCTCCACAATGTCTCCACGACCGAGGTGGATCTTAGGGGATCCGCGAGGACTCGCGCGGACTCGCTGCTGCCCTGAAAATTCCCTGCAGCCGGCGACTTCGCTGGAAAGGGGTGCGCCGTCGCGGACTTGTGCAACTGCAGTTTTACATCTTCAAATCCTGTCTCCCCGACCAATCCAACACCGCGTGTTGTTTCGGGATTCGGAGAGCGATCGGGGTTCTCAGCTTTCGGGATCGAGGCCGCCGGTAGCAAATGGGTAGCAAAGGTCGCCGAAGACGGCCCCTTCCGCAGCGGCAGCACCGGCGCTGGCGCGCGCTCCGGCAGTGGGCCGAAGTCGAGGGCCTTCAGCCCCTCCCGCATGTCGTCCAGGTCGAGGTGCCCATAGACCTCGGAGGTCAGCCTCGGGTCGCTGTGCCGCAAGATCCGCTGGACCGTCGCAAGCGGCACCTTTGCCTTCAGGAGCAGAGTGGCTGTCGTGTTGTCTGGCGAACGTTCCTCCAGAACCACGTCCTTGACCTCGTCTCCATCGACTTCTTCGTCGTGCCGACTGCGACCTTCCGTCTCCTCTACGTGTTCGTGGTCCTGCTGCAACATCGCCGCAAGATCGTGCACTTCAACGTAACCGATTGCCCCTCTGCCGCTTGTTGCACACCGCTCGCGTACGTCGGCGTGTTAGCCTCAGGGGCGCATCACTCTCGGAGGCTCTCATGCCCAAGAAGCGCAAACCCACCGCCAAGAAGGTGGGCAAGAAGGCCGCCGCCGCGCCCCCCGAGCGCGACACCAAGCAGTCCGCACCCCGCGAGGCCGCGACGAAGGCGAAGGCCCGGCGGGCGAAGAAGCCCGCCCTGCGCCCGCGCGTCCGGGTCGCCGCCCAGCGGCCCGACGTGACCCACGAGAAAGCGCTGCTTCGGGACGACCTCGGCAAAGAGGACGGGCCCGCGCGTGAGCGGGAGCAGCCGGAGGAGCTCATCCGCGGCGCCGCGGACGACGACCTCGCGGAGGAGCTCGGCGAGGAGTTCGTGGAGAGCGCGACGTCCGGCGAGCAGGCGGCCCAGGACATCCGCGACGAGGAGGTGCCCGAGGAGTCGGGCGGTCCATTCGTCGAGACGAGCGGGAGAAGCGAGTTTGCGTACGGCACGGACGCGTCGAACCCCAAAGACGCGGAGCCAGCTCCGTTCCCGACCACGCGGCGAGAGAAGTGACTCCCTGAACCTCACTCCACGACGACGTCGCCGGGCTCCATCGCCCGCCGCACGATCATCTTGCCCTGGTCGCTCTGCCTGAGCTCCACGAGCAGCTCTCTTCCGACGAGCAGATCCTTCACCCCCTGCACCACCTCTCGAAAGCCCGGATCCCCGGCGACCTTTCGTCGTTCCATCCACAATTGCTTCGAGGCCTCCACCACCTGCCGCTTCAGTCTTCCCTCGAGCACGCGCAGGAAGAACTGCAGATCACGGCCGCCTTCCGCCAGCTTTAGAATCCCGACCCGGCGGACTGGATCGTACGCCACCACTTTCGCCCATCGCCGATCGCCGCGCCGACCTTCAGCCATCGATTTCTCTGTTTTCGGAACCGCTCCCGCTGCGTGCGGATGCGGCGCTCGACGATCTCACCGCTCTCGGTCAGGATGCAGATCGAGGAGCCCGGCGAGAGCTACTTTGCGCTGCATCCGCCTGACCTGCCCCCGAGAAGCCGCTTTTGATGTGAGTCCGTGCTTGGCTTCGGCGTACTCCTTCGGCGTCATTCCGTCCAGCGAGCTGTGCGGACGGACCTCGTTGCAATCACCCCTCCATTCCTCGATGAGGCGGACGGCGAGACAGGATGGACAGATGGGACGGAGCGACCCGCCCAAGTTTTCGGAACTTATGGCTATCTGCCGGTGCTGTTCCTGACCTCGCTCAGCGACCAGGGACAGGGCCACGCCTCGGTTGTCCATGATCTCCGTTTTCGCGCGTGCGAGCCGCGTTAGCTACTTCTCGACGAAGACCTCGTCGCCCTCGACGAGCACCTTGTAGACGGGCTCGTTGGGGAGCGGCCGCTGGAACCAGACCAGGTTCCCGTTGGTGACGTCCCACTGCGAGCCGTGCCAGGGGCAGGTGACGATCTTGCCCTCCAGCTTGCCCTGGTGGAGCGGCCCACCCGCGTGGTTGCACGTGGAGCGCATCGCGTGGAAGCTGCCGCCCACGTTCGCGACCAGGATCTTCTCGCCGTCGATGTCCGCGCCAACCAACTTGCCCTGCGGGAGGTCGGCGACCTTTCCGACGCTGACTCGTGGCATGTTCTACTCCTCTGTGGCAGTTTGTCTCGTGGGACGCGGGGTCAAGCCCCCGGGCGGGCCGCGAGCCGGAGCGCGAGCGCCACGGCCTCCTCGGGTCTGGCTGCGCGCGCGATCGCCTCCGTGCGGCGGCCCTGCCTCGACAGCTCCCAGGTGTCGATGCCGACCACGGGCTTGCCCATCTTCAGCGCGAGGGCGATCTCCGAGAGCGTCCCGAACTCGCCGCCCACGGCGATGATCGCGTCCGCGGTGCGGGCGACGATGGCGTTACGCGCCTCACCCATCCCGGTGGCGACCGCGACTTCGACGTGCCGGTTCGCGTCCCGGCGGCTCTCCGAGGGCAGCACGCCCACGGTTGTGCCGCCCTCGGCCCTGGCGCCGCGGCAGGCCGCCTCCATCACGCCGCCGAGCCCGCCGCAGACGAGCACCGCCCCGGCCCGGGCCACCAGCCGCCCCACCTCCTCCGCGACGCGCGCCACCTCGGGCTCGCAGGCGCCCGCGCCCACCACGGCGATGTAGTGCCCATCCCGCGCCACGGCGCCAGTGTAGCCCGGCTGTGCGCTCCGGCGGAGGTCCGAGGTGTGACCAACGGGGCCGTGGGTCTTGTCCCAACAACCCACGACGCGCGCGTTGGACGCAGAGAAAGACCGCACGGTCGTCGGCGTGCACCTTGTCGATGAGCACGAAGCTCACCGCGGCGCGCCGGGCGGATTCGCCAAGGACGGCAGCATGATCTGCGGCCCATTCCCGTGGCACGCTGTGCGCCGTGGACGTTCACGTCGACTGCTACGCCGGCCACCGCGGCGAGGAGACCCCACGCCGGTTCGAACTGGGCGGCCGCCGCGTCGTGGTGCTCGAGGTCGTCGATCGCTGGTACGGCCCCGACCACCGTTACTTCAAGGTCCGCGCGGACGACGGTGCCGTCTACATCCTTCGCCACGACGAGCCCGCGGACCGTTGGGAGATCGCCGTGCTCACCCGCGAGCCTTGAGGAGGTCGGAATGAACCAGCAGACAGCGAGCGCCCTGAAGTCGGCCGCCGATCGCGAGGGCGCGCTCCTGCGCCATCTCGCGCTCTGCCGCGAGTTGCAGGAAGCCGTCGAGCGCCTCCCGGCCTCCTCGGGCGACCGCGAAAGGCTGGAGAAGGCGCTGAGGCGGGCGAGGCTCATCACGCTGCACTTCGCCGACTCGTTCTGCGACGCGTTCGACGGCGATATTGCGACTCGGCTGGGGCTCGCGCCGCCCGCGGACTGAAAGAGGGGCTCGGAGGGCGAGACACCCTAATCTTGCTCCTCTACGCGGTCGCCTTCGGGAGGGCTTGGAACGCCCAATCGAACGGGATCGGGCGTTCCATTGCTCGATGCGCGGCGGCGCGGCTCGTGCGCCCGGGTTAGCGCAGCACGTTGCTCGCCTGGGCGGCGTCGATGTAGCGTTGGACGTCATCACGAAGGAGCAGCCGCTCCTTGGCGAGCGCCTTCGCCGCCCTCGTAACGCCCTCCACGTACCCGTCGTGGTTCCCGTAGCGCTCCTCGAGCGACAGGTTGAACGGGCCGAAGAGCTTGTTTCCGCGATTTTCCACCTCCATGAATAGCTTTTGATTGCCATTGCTCAAATTGACGGGTCTGAGGATGTAGATATCCATCGAGTATGCGACCTTGCCGAGCGGCGTGCGGGGCGCGAGCCCGATGTCGGTGAGGAGCGCGTTGCGCGGATCGGCAGGATCGACTTCGCCGAAGGCGATGCCGCGCAGCTTCTGGTAAGCGCCAACGCTGCCGTTCACACCGGACGTCGTACCACCGAACGTCGGCGTTTCGACGCTCGTGATCATGATCTTTGTGATTCGGGCTTCAGCGGTGCCGGAAATGATGGTGACCAGCAGCGCGAGCGCGGTCATGAACACGGCTGCAAACCTGATTCTCATTTTCATTTTAATTCCCCCTCGCGCGGCCTGCGCGCTCGCCGCGCGCGATACGAAGGTCGGAGGGCGGCGTCGTGCATCGAAAACCCTACGTGGGACGTACAGTGAACGTCAAGACGGGGGACGGCGAGCAGGAGCGGCCGGATCACTCAGCGTCTGTCGCGCTGACTTGGCGGTGCTCGCGCAGAGCGTGATCGCCAACCCGAACAGAGCGTTCTTCATGGCTTCCTCCCTCACAGGGAATGCCCGAACGAGATGCCCCGCTTGTCGAAGGCCTCGCGACCGCCTCCATCACGCAGTGCTCGACGCCTCTCGGCCTGTTACACAGTGGCGCGGCGGCGCCATGGCGAGCTGGCAGGAGCTGGTCGGGGCGGATCCGGGGTGTTCGGTGCGCGCGGCCCGCGACCGCTACCTTGCCGACAACGGCTTCAACCCAAGTAAGCTCGATCAGGCGGCTGCGCTCAAGCCGCCATCGGCGGCGGACCCTAGCCGCCCCGAGCGGATCGAACAAGGCGGTCCCGAGCGTGCACGAAGAGAAAGCGGGGCCGCGCCGACCCCGCTGTCCTCGTGCCACTGCCCTTGCCCGAGCTCGGGCCCGCGATGGGCATGGCGCTTGCCCACGATGTTATTGCTTCTGCTTCCCGTGCCCGCCGAGGCTCGAGTCGGTCTCCACCTTGATCTGGCGCGGCTTCGTCTCGGCCTTCTTGGGAAGGAAGATGCGCAGCACGCCATCGCGGCTCTGCGCCGTGACGTGCCCCACCTCTACCGTCGAGGGCAGGGTGAAGCTGCGGCTGAAGCTGCCGTAGTACCGCTCGATGCGGTGATAGCCATCTTGCTTGTCGGCGTTCTCGAGCTTGCGGTCGCCGCGCAAGGTCAGCGCGTTGCCCTCGAGCTGGATGTCGACGTCGTTGGCATCGACCTCGGGCAACTCGACCTTCAGCGTGATGCCCTCGCTGTCCTCGAAGACGTCGACGAGCGGCGACCAAGCGCCGCTTGTGCCCTGGGTTTCCTCGCCGCGGCCGTAGGGCTGCTCGAAGTGCTGATGGACGAGCTGGTGCCGCATCAACTCGCGAAATGGATCATACCGGGTAATGGCCATACAAAACCTCCCCGCTGAACGGGCACCTCGATCGGCGCCGGGGAGGTCATCGACCGATCCACGACCCCCAGCGGGCCCAACGTAACCACCGTGAAGGGCTCGTCAACCTCGGCCGAATGTATGGCGCGGCCGGCCCCGGGCGACTATGAGAAGAGGGCGCGAACGATTCAGTCAGCGCCGGCCCGACAAAGCACTTGGGCTGGTCAGGGCTTCGATGACCCGTTGGTCGTTTCGCGGCACTTGGCGTTCGGCACCCGCGCCGCTTTCTACCACGTGGGCGCCGGACGTCCCCGGCAGGAATCGGAACGGGCGTCGAGGACGCGGTTCGGATATATATATATATTATACCTTGAGACGCTTTAACCATTCTCGCGCTCCCGCGAAACGGAGGCGCCATGTACCGTCGGACCATTACGGTCGTCGATCTCGCCAATGGAAGAGTCACGGGCCGCGCCAGCGACACGCTGACGCTCGACGTTCCCGCCGCCTTCGATCGGATCGCTTGCGTGGCGTCGGTCGACGCGCGCTCTCGCGCTCACTATCTCTCGACCGCGGGAAGCACGCTCCTCAATCCGGCCCATCCGAGGCCGCTGTCGTGGCGCGCCCGCGGAGAAGAGTGCCTGGTCGCGAGCGCCCGGGGCAGCGCGGACGAAATCGCCTATCGCCTCTGCGCCGTCGACCCGGCGACAGTGTGAGCGGGGCGCTGCAGACCGCGCAGGACGTGACGCTACTCGACGGCGGCGTCGAGGCATTCCCGCGCATGATCCTGGCCATCGAACAAGCGCGAGAGAGCGTGCAACTGGAGATGTATCTCTTCCGCTTCGACGCGACGGGCCGGCGCTTCGTCGCGGCGCTGTCGGCCGCCGCGGCCCGCGGCGTTGCGGTGCGCGTCTCGCTCGACGGATGGGGCTCGTCGCAAGACGCGCGCGAGATCAAGGCCAAGCTGGTCGCCGCCGGCTGCGCGGTCCGCATCCACGCCTGGCGCTGGTGGTTCCTGCGCCGTGCGCTCGCGCGCAATCACCGCAAGCTCCTCCTCGTCGACGAGCGCGTCGCGTTCGTGGGCGGGATCAACGTGGGCGACGAGTACGGCGTCGACGGTGGCTCCGTCGGCTGGGCCGACCTTGCCGCCGAGATTCGGGGCAGCGCCTGCACGCGGCTCGCGCGCGAGTTGCGCCGCGAGAGGGTCCAAGAGCCGCAGGGTGCCACCCGCATCCACCTCGCCAATCGCGGCGGCGGGTGGCGGCTGCGGCGCCGCTACCTCGAAGCGTTCCGCGGGGCGCGCACCTCCATCCAGCTTGCGCAGGGATATTTCCTGCCCAACCGCCAGATGCTGGGCGCCTTGGTCGACGCAGCCCGGCGCGGCGTCGAGGTCGCGGTGCTCTTGCCCGCGCACAGCGACGTGCCGTTCGCCAGGCTCGCCATGCGCTACGTCTACGCGCCGCTCCTCGCGGGCGGCGTGCGCATCTGGGAATGGAACCGCTCCGTGCTGCACGCCAAGGCCGCCGTGATCGATGGGCGCAAGCTGCTCGTCGGCAGCTTCAACCTCGAGCCCTTCTCGCTCATCACCATGGAGGCCCTCGTCGAGGCCGACGACGCGGGTGCCGCGGGCCAGGGCGAGCGCTGGATGCGCGAGCACTTCGCGCTCGCCCGCGCCGTCGAGCGGGGCCAGCTCGCCGAGGCGTGGCCGCGCTCGTGGTTGCGCAGCGTGCTCGCGACGCTCCTCGGCTGGACTCGCGATTCGCTCGAGCGGCTGCTGCTGCGCAATCGCGAGCGCCTCGGGCGCGGGCTCAGGGAGCGGTCATGACCGCCGCATGGATCCCGACACTGGCCTGCTTGGCGCTCCTCGAGGAAGCCGATGAACGCAGCGCAGCTGGAAAGCGAAAATCGACCAGGCCAAGCAACGGCTACTCGCGGCCGAGAACGAGATGGAGCGAGCGCTCCACAATGTCGGCAGCGTTCCACGGGCCGACAAGAGCATCATCAGCACTGCGCTCAGCAGCGCCTTCGCGCCAGCTCAAGGCGGCGAAGAAGGACCTGATCGATCTGGAGCAGGTCATCGCGCAGGGCGACTGAGCCGCGTTCAGCGCAAGCTGGTGGTGATACTGCACGCCAGCTCAAGCCTGACGCGGGCCGACGATGTTGTCGCGCCCGAGCTGTTTGGCGAGACGAAGGTTCTTGTCCGCCGCCTCGAACAGCTCCTCGAGCAGGCGGCCGTCACGTGGAAACTCGGCGATGCCCGCAGAGAAGGTGACTACGGGGACGTCGGCCAGGGCCCAACTCCGCCGGCTGCGGAACTGGGACAGCGCCGTTCGGGCGCCGGCGGCGCCGCAGTCGGGGAACAGCACCACGAATTCGTCGCCTCCGAAGCGGCAAACCAGATCGTAGCTGCGCAAGCCCGTGCTCAGCGCGCGCGCGAACGCCCTGAGCGCACGGTCGCCGCTGGCGTGTCCCAGCGCGTCGTTGATCGGCTTGAACTCGTCGAGATCGACGATGGCGATCGCGAGCTCGTTCTTGGTGCGCGCGGCCCGGGCCACCTCGGCGGGCAGCCGGTCGTTCATGAAGCGGCGGTTGTGGACCTCGGTCAGCGGATCGCGGAGCGCCAACATCTCCAGCGTCCGCGCCCTGGCGATGCGGGCCACGATGCAATCGAGCACCTCGGCCACGCTGCGTGAATCAGCGATCACGTCGTCGGCCCCCGCGGCCATCCCCTCGCCGACCCGCAGCTCTTCCCCAGGGGCGGCAAAGAGCAGGATTGGCACGAAGGCCAGGCGCTCCCGGGCGCGCACCCACTTCAGGGCCGCGTACGGATCCCCCTCTCCCGCTGGGGCGAGAAGGATCGTGGCCGGGATCCACTCGGAGAGTTCCCGCCGTCCGCCCTCCCAATCCGGCACGGCCACCAGCGTGAAGGAGGCGCTCGGCAAGAGGGACGCTACCTGGGACGCGAGCGCCGGCAGGGCTCCGATGACGAGGATCCGATTGGCAGGATCGGGTTCTGCTAGCGAGCTCTCCTGCGATCCCATCGGCCACTCCTGCCTCGAAGCCTCGAGTCCGTGCTCGGCCTCTCGAGCTTTCGAGCCTAGGTATTAATCCTCATCTGCACGGACTGTCTTCAATCTCTCCGGCCCGGCAGGGTCCGAGGCGGTAAAACGTTGGGGGTTAGGCTCAATTCAAACCACTGCCGAGAGAGGATCGAGCCGCACCCGCCCTTGACACGCAAATCCACGTGGAGTACGGCGCCGATCGCGAGAGGCTTCTGGCCTCATCCCGCGCAAGCGGAATCCTGCCAACAACTTTTCGCATCGCGGTGCTTCCCATCGGAAGCGCCGCCGGGTCGTTGCCGGGCCGCAGGCCGACCTGGGAGTGCAGCACTGGCACGCGGGGACAGCACCAACGTAGGGGGTTCATATGGCGACGTACATCACGCTACTGAAGTACACGGAGCAAGGCCTCAAGACGATCAAGGAGAGCCCCAGCCGGCTCGAGAGGGCCAAGCAGCTTTTGAAGTCGCTCGGGGGCGAGCTGAAATCTTTCCACCTCGTGCAGGGCCGCTACGACGCGGTCGTCATCTCGGAGGCGCCGAACGATGAGGTGGTGACGAAGTTCGCGCTCGTCAGTGGCTCTCTGGGCAACGTTCGCACCGAGACGCTGCGCGCGTTCACTGAGGACGAGTACCGCAAGATCGTCTCCGCGCTGCCGTGAGCTGGGCCGTCGAATCCTGCTAGGATAAAGGCATGTCCGCACAGGACGCCCGAGCCCAGGCACTCGAGCTGTGGCGGAGCGGCTTCGAGCGGCACCGCCGAGGAGACGTCCGCGCCGCCGTCGAGCTGTACCGGCGCTCCATCGAGACCTGCCCCACCGCCGAGGCACACACCTTCCTCGGCTGGGCCTACGCGCACGCCGGCCACGTCGAGCGGGCGATCGCCGAGTGCAAGCGCGCCATCGAGGTCGATCCCAACTTCGGCAACCCCTACAACGACATCGGCGTGTACCTGATCGAGAAGGGCGCGCTGGACGACGCCGTGCCCTGGCTCGAGCGCGCCAAGCGCGCGCCGCGCTACGAGCCGCGCCACTTCCCCTACCTGAACCTGGGCCGCGTCTACATGGCCAAGGGCGATCTATCGCAGGCGCTGCGCGAGTTCAGAGAAGCGCTCAAGATCCACCCGCACGACGCGCTGGCCGAGGGCGCGGCGCGCATGATCCGCTCGCGGATGAACTAAAGCGCGGCCTCAGAGATCGTCGCGCAGCCGGATCTTGCCGGCCAGCGCAGGGTGGAGCCCGGTCTTGTCGGCGTAGAACGCGCGGATGTGCGCAAGATCCTGGCCCTGGTCGCCGCTGAGCGACAGCCAGCTGGTCACGCCGGCGATGCGCCGCCCGTAGTCGAGGAAGCCGAGCCCCACCGGAACGCCGGCAGCGAGCGCGAGGTGGTAGAAGCCCGACTTCCAATGTTCGGTGCGCGCGCGTGCCCTCGGGCGCGAGCGCGAGCCACATCCACCGGCGGCGACGGAACTCGGCGGCGCGCTGCTCGTCTCGTGGGGCGACGTGCAGCACTTCTACGGCTACACCGCCCAGGTATAGTGGCCTACCTGCCCGCGGCCCACGTGCCGGCGGTCCCGGGCGCGAACGGCGGAGGCGGGATCTGCGCCGCGGCATCTCGGGGTCAGCTGGTGCTCGGGGACATCGGGAACCCGGTGGGCGTGTACCGCAGACGCCGGCTGGAGTACTCGACGCCCTTCGACCGCAGGTCGCGCGTTCCGCTGCGGAGGCTGCCATGAGTTCCACCCGATTCGGGACCGATTCCGAGCGCCTTTGGGCCCAGCTTTGCGGCGAGAGCACCGACCCGCCAGCTGGGCCATCAACATCGACCGGCTGCGCGACGACCTACGCGCGGGTGCGGCGCTCGAGGTCAACGGTTATCTGCTGCTCGAAGTGCCGTCCTGCTGGAGAAGGTCAACTTGACGTAGGCGGGCGCCTACGCCGTTCCAGGAGAATTTCGATGCCCTACATCCCGATGCCCTTCGTCGTGGAGCAGACGCACCGCGGCGAGCGCGCTTACGACATCTACTCGCGGCTCCTCAAGGACCGCATCGTCTTCCTTGGTACGCCGTTGGACGACGACGTCGCCAACGTGGTCATCGCGCAGATGCTCTTCCTCGAGAGCGAGGATCCCGACAAGGACATCAGCCTGTACATCAACAGCCCGGGCGGTTCGATCACCGCCGGCCTGGCCATCTACGACACCATGCAGTACGTGAAGCCGCAGGTCTCGACCATCTGCATGGGCATGGCGGCCTCAATGGGCGCGCTCCTGCTCGCGGCCGGCGCGAAGGGTAAGCGCTTTTCCCTCCCTCATTCCCGCATCATGATCCACCAGCCGAGCGGCGGGTTCGGCGGGCAGGCGAGCGACATCGAGCTGCACGCGAAGGAAATCTTGCGCCTGAAGGCGAAGCTGAACGAGATCATCATGAAGCACACCGGGCAGCCGCTCGACAGGATCGAGAAGGATACAGATCGCGACCATTTCATGGGCGCAGGTGAAGCAAGGGAGTATGGCCTCATCGACGAGGTGGTGATCAAGAAATCGGCGGCGGTTCCCAAGTAGCGTTACCTCTGACGTCCACAGGGCGGAGCTCTCCCCGGAAGAGCAGCGAGCTGCAAGGGAGCGCTGGAAGGCAGGCCGCGTCTACGGGAGTCGCTTGCCCGGTGGGACTTGCGGAGAACGCGCCCGGGCCGCTCTTCGCTTCGGGATCCAGAATGCCACCTTGGCCCCCGAAAAGTGGTGCGCCCCTTCGGGCTGGTTCCTGGGCGGGCTCTCGACCCAGATGTGCCCGCCGTGAGCCTCGACGATCTGCTTGGCGACCGGCAAGCCGAGCCCCGCGCCCGGCGCGCGCTCCTCGCCGACCCGGTCGGCGTGGAAGAAGGGGTCGAACACCTTCTCGCCCTCGCCGGGCAAGAGGCCTTCGCCCTGGTCGTACACCTCGAAGAGCAGGTGCGTCGGGTCGCCGCTCACGCGCACCAGGATCTCGCTCCCGTGCGGGCCGAACTTGATGGAGTTGTCGATGAGTTTGGAGAGCGCCTGCCGCAGCTTGCGGTCGTCGCCGAACCCCTGCTCGAGCGTCTCGACCTTCACGTCGAGGTGGATGCGGCGCGACTTGGCCTTGAGCCGCTCCTCCTCCAGCACGGCCTTGAGCAGCGCCTGCAGGTCGAACGGCTCACGGTGCACGGCGTGCCCGCCGCCCTCGAATGTGGCGAAGTTGACTAGGTTGTCGATCGTGCGCGATAGGCGATCGGTAGCGAGCCCCATCGATTCGAGGATGCGCTTCTGCTCGGAAAGCGTGCCCATCTTGCCGCTTTGCAAAATCATCAGATAACCGATGATGGGCGTGAGCGGCGTCGCCAGCTCGTGCGAGAGGTTCTGCATGAACTCCGTCTTGGCGCGGGCGGCGGCGCGCAGGCGCCTGTTGGCGGCGGTCAGCTCGCGCACCGTGGCCTCGAGGCGCTCGACCAGGGACTTGCTGTACTGGCGCAGGTAGCGGCGCTCGTCCTGGCCCTTCACTTTCTCGCGCTTGCCCTTGAGGAATGCGCGCAGCTGGCGGGGGAACTTCTCTACGTCGATGGGCTTCTCGATGTAGCCGTCGCAGCCGATGGAGAGCGAGAGGCCGCGGTCGCCGTGCGAGGTGAGCACCACGATGGGGCACTGATCGAGCCCCTTGTACGAGCGCAGCCGTGTCGCGGTCTCGTAGCCGTTGAGGCCGGGGAGCTGGATGTCGCAGAGGATGAGATCGGGATGCGAGGCGATGGCGAGATCGATGCCCGCCATGCCGTCGGAGGCCTCGAGCACGTCGAAGCCGCGCGGCTCGAGCACACTCCGCACCAGCGCCCGGCTCTCCGGGTTGTCCTCGATGTAGAGGATGCGCGGGGCTGGCTGAGGTGCTGGGTCGGGCATCGATGGGCGTCCCGAAGTGGAGCTGCCGGACTTGCATCAACAGGTCCAAGCAGGTCGCGCTGGATGAACGCACGGAGAGAGCGAAAAAGTCCGTGTTCGCACGTAGCGCTCCTTGGACACGGGGCCGCAAGCCGCAGCGCGCGCTGGCGCTACGCCCTGATCGTGGCCGGGGACGCGGAGATCGCACCGGAGCATCTTTCGGTGCCGGCCCAGCAGGCTGGCTCATCAGCGACCGAATAGCCTGCGCGGTCATGATCCCGCCGGCTCCTGGCGCGAGAGAGGCAGCCGGCGGACCGCGCGCGCAGGAGTAGCCGTACACGCACGGTGTCGGGCGCTACCGATGAGGGATGGCGCCCGCGGTCAGCACCAGCCCCAATTCCTGAGCGCGCTTAACGATGCTCGCATCTATCGCGAGCTTTCCGTTGAACTTGAAGCGCAGGGACAGCGGTCTGCTCGGCAGGTCGCGCAGAACCCAGCCATCGACGATGGACTCCTGCACAGAACGGGATTCGTCGCTGGTCTCGTCCTCTGCGCGCATCATGAGACACTGGAGACGTGGGGTTAGCCAGCCCTCGACAGGGACCTGCGCAGCGTGATCGAGCGATTCGTAATTTTCATCGAGCGCTTCGTAATTGGGGGGCGCGCTAAGGTCGAGGACATCCGGGTGCCCAAGCGCCCTCCACTGCGCGATTCTGAGGGTCGACCACACGTAATGAAGGAACTCGTGCGCCAGGGTGCCGTCGAGAAGATCTTGGTTCGCGGCGAGTGCGATGAGCGACGGTGCGAACATCTCCACGCCGATCCGCGTGATGCCCGCGAATGACTTCAGGCTCATGCGGGCATGGATTGCGCCTACATTTCCCGGCGTCTCCATGAGGACTGGCAGCACGTCGATGGGCGGGTAAGCCAGACCCAGTTCCGCATCAAGCTGCGGAAGTCGTTCCTCCAGAGCCGTGGCCTGCCGCTTGAGAGCGACATCGACCGATTCTGGCAGCGGCCTGAGCAAGTTCGGCTGTACCGTGACCCTGCCGACCCCCGCCACAGGTTTCTCCCGCGCTGCATTCAGCTCCGCTCCGCGCCCTCAATCCGACTTGGAATTATCCGGCGATGCAACTCGGCGCGCGCGAGACCCGCGCGTAATCTAACCCGACTTGGGCGGCGACGCCGGTTTCTCTGCGCCAAGACGCAGGGCCGCGATCGCGTCGTGAGCGCGCCCATCCGCGCAGACCAGCCGGCGCCGCTAGCGGCTGGCTGACCGATGAGCCCTTCCGACTCCAGAGCGGAACCCGGGCATAACCGCGCGTCCGCGCGCGTTGCGTCACTTGCCCGCCTTTGCTGGCGTCCCGCGCCTCGCGCTCACCCCGCCGCCCAAGGTTCAAAGCGCTCCATGTTCAATGGGATGTACAGGCTTTTCTCACGCGACCTCGCAATCGACCTCGGCACCGCGAACACGCTCATCTACGTCCGCGGCATGGGCATCGTCTCCAACGAGCCCAGCGTGGTGGCCGTGCAGCAGGCATCGCGCGGCGGCAAGAAGGTGCTCGCGGTCGGAAAGGAGGCGAAGGAGATGCTCGGGCGTACGCCCGGGAACATCGTCGCCATCCGGCCGATGAAGGACGGCGTCATCGCCGACTTCGAGATCACCGCGGCCATGCTGCGCTACTTCATCCGGGCCGCGCACAACCGCTCGACGCTGGTCAAGCCGCGCATCATCATCGCCATTCCCTCGGGCATCACCGAGGTCGAGCGGCGCGCGGTACGCGAGGCCGCCAAGAGCGCGGGCGCCCGCGAGGTCTACCTGATCGAGCAGCCCATTGCCGCGGCCATCGGCGCCGGCCTGCCCATCACCGAGCCCTCCGGCAACATGATCGTCGACATCGGCGGCGGCACGTCCGACGTCGCGGTGATCAGCCTCGCCGGCATCGTCTGCGCGAAGAGCGTGCGCGTCGGCGGCGACAAAATGGACGAGGCGATCATCCAGCACATCAAGCGCAGGTACAACCTGCTCATCGGCGAGCGCACGGCCGAGTTGATCAAGATGACCATCGGCAACGCCTACCCGAGCGAGGAAGTGCTGACGATGGACATCAAGGGACGCGATCTGGTCGCCGGCGTGCCGCGCAAGCTGACCGTCAGCTCCGACGAGGTCCGCGACGCGCTCGTCGAGCCGATCAACGCCATCGTCGAGGCGGTGAAGGGCACGCTCGAGCGCACGCCCCCCGAGCTCGCCGCTGACGTCGCCGACCGTGGCATCGTGCTCGCCGGCGGCGGCGCGCTCTTGAAGGGCCTCGATGCGCTGCTCCGCGAGGAGACGGGCCTGCCGGTGTTCCTCGCCGAGGACCCGCTCAGCTCGGTCGTGATCGGTGCGGGCAAGGCGCTCGAGGAGCTGGACATCCTCCGCCAGGTCTGCTCGCCGGCGTGATGCCCCGCTTCCTCTGCTAGCCTCGCGCCGGTCTTCCGCGGGTGTTAGCCTCCCCGACCTGAGCGCGGCGGCGCGACACGCCGGCTGCGCAGGGAGGACCCGGCGCTCAACGTCCGGGACGGGGTCCACATGAACAGGAAGCAGACCGGCTTCAATCTCGCCTACGTGCTCATCGCCGTGATGGGCGTGCTGGCCCTGCAGGACTTCTGGATCCGGCGGCAGGCGGTCGCGACCATCCCCTATAGCGAGTTCCAGAAGCTGGTCCGCGACGACAAGATCGCGAATGTCATCGTGGGGCAAGACCAGCTCTCGGGCGAGTTCAAGGAAGCGATCGGCGGGAAGAAGCGGTTCGTCGCGGTCCGCGTGAACGCGGACATCGCGAAGGAGCTCGACCAGCACGGGGTCGAGTACCGCGGGCAGTTCGACTCGAACTTCGTGTCGCTGCTCCTGTCCTGGGCGGTGCCCATCGCCATCTTCTTCGGCATCTGGATCTTCGTCGGCCGCCGCATGGCGAGGCAGCTGGGCGGGCCGGGCGGCGGGCTCATGGCCATCGGCAAGTCCAAGGCGAAGGTGTACGTCGAGACCGACACCAAGGTGACGTTCGCCGACGTGGCGGGAGTGGACGAGGCCAAGGCCGAGCTGCAGGAAGTGGTTTCCTTCCTCAGGGACCCGAAGCAGCACGGGCGGCTCGGCGCGCGCATGCCGAAGGGCGTCCTCCTGGTCGGCCCTCCCGGCACGGGCAAGACGCTCCTCGCCAAGGCGGTCGCGGGCGAGGCGGGCGTGCCGTTCTTCTCCATCTCCGGCTCGGAGTTCGTGGAGATGTTCGTGGGCGTGGGCGCCGCCCGCGTGCGGGACCTGTTCGAGCAGGCCCGCGCCAAGGCGCCCTGCATCATCTTCATCGACGAGCTGGACGCTCTCGGCCGCGCCCGTGGCGCCATGCCCGGGCTGGGCGGCCACGACGAGAAGGAGCAGACGCTGAACCAGCTCCTGGTGGAGCTGGACGGGTTCGACCCGACCTCCGGGATCGTCCTCCTCGCCGCCACCAACCGGCCCGAGATCCTCGATCCGGCCCTCCTGCGGGCCGGACGCTTCGACCGGCAGGTGCTGGTGGACCGGCCCGACCGCATCGGGCGCGACCAGATCCTGAAGGTCCACACCCGCAAGGTGATCCTGGCGGTGGACGTGAAGCTCGAGGAGGTCGCCGCGCTCACGCCGGGCTTCACTGGCGCGGACCTCGCGAACCTCGTGAACGAGGCGGCGCTAGTCGCGACCCGCCGCGGCGCGGGCCAGGTCGGCATGAACGACTTCAACCTGGCGATCGAGCGGATCGTCGCCGGGCTGGAGAAGAAGAACCGGCTCCTCAACCCGCGCGAGCGCGAGATCGTGGCGCACCACGAGATGGGGCACGCGTTCGTCGCGGCCGCGCTCCCCGGCAGCGACGCGGTCCACAAGATCTCGATCATCCCGCGCGGCATCGGTGCGCTCGGATACACCATCCAACGCCCGACCGAGGACCGCTACCTCATGACGCGCGAGGAGCTGGAGAACAAGATGGCGGTCCTGCTCGGCGGACGCGCCGCGGAGCACCTCGTCTTCGGCCACCTCTCCACCGGCGCCGCCGACGACCTCTCCAAGGCGACCGACATCGCCCGCAGCATGGTGACCCGCTTCGGCATGGGCGTGACGCTCGGCCCAGTGACGTACGAGACCGAGCCCACCTCGTTCCTCGGGCAGGCGTACGGCTCGCAGCGCCTCTACGGCGAGGAGACGGCGCGGGAGATCGACGTCGCGGTGCGCGGCATCGTCGAGGCGCAGTTCCAGCGCGCGCGGGCGATCCTGGCGGCGAACCGGGCGTTCCTCGAGGACGGCGCGGGGATGCTGCTCGCGAAGGAGACGCTCGCGGGGGCGGAGCTCGAGGGCATCCTGGGGCGCGTCAGCAAGGAGCCGGGGCCGCGCATCGTCGCCAAGGCCACCGCGTAGCGCGGCGGGCCAGGTGTCAAAGCTGAAGCGCTGGTTCGGGACCTGCGCTGACATCGAGGATCAGAAGCGCGCCGAGGCCGCGCTGCGCGAGGCGGACCACGGTTCCCAGCCAGACACATGACGGGTCAGCCAACTTGCGCCAGGTGCGTCTTCGCCTGCGCCACCTCGTGCCTCGTTTCGGCCGCGGCCGACGAGTCGTTCTGCAAGACCCGTGGTCCCCGCGAGGGTCCACCTGAGGACGACCGGGTTCGCGATGACCGACCCGCCCGCCGTCGCGATCGCCGCGAGGACCGCCGCGACGTCCTCCGCCGAGACTCCGGGCTCGGATGCCCGCGGCCCGTTCTTCTGGCAGACCGCGCGCTACCTGCGCTGCGCCTCGGCGCGCTAGCTTGCCGCCGTGAGCGCGCCGCGTACCAGTCTCGAGACGGTCCTCGCCTACCACGAGCGCACCAAACACTTCCCTGGCCGTTACGCCCGCGCGCTCGGCTACCTCGACTGGGCCACGCAGCCCAGCCCCTTCCGCCGTTTCCAGGGCGCGCCGCTCCTGCCGCTCGACCTGGTGCCGGTCGGCGGCGAGCCGCGGTACGAGCCCGCCTTCTTCCTCGGCGGCGTCCCGCCGGCGCCGCTCGATCGCCGCTCGGTCTCGCAGCTCCTGCACGACTCGCTTGCGCTCTCGGCGTGGAAGGAGGCTGGCGGCGCGCGCTGGTCGCTGCGGGTGAACCCCTCGAGCGGCAATCTGCACCCGACGGAGGGGTACCTGGTGGCGGGCCCGGTCGCCGGGCTGCACCAGCAGCCCGCCGTCTACCACTATGCGCCGCGCGAGCACGCGCTCGAGTTGCGCGCCGAGCTGAGCGAGCCCGCCTGGGCGCAGTTCTCCGCGCAATTGCCGCCGGGCACGCTGCTGGTCGGGCTGACCTCCATCCACTGGCGTGAGTCGTGGAAGTACGGCGAGCGTGCTTTCCGCTACTGCCAGCACGACGCCGGTCACGCCATCGGGGCGCTGGCCGTGGCTGCCGCCGGGCTGGGCTGGGAGGCGCGGCTCTGCGAGGGCGTCTCCGACCGCGAGTTGGCCGCGCTGCTCGGCGTGCGCGATCAGCGCGGCATCGAGGCGGAGCACCCCGAGTGCTTGCTGCTGGTCACCCCGCCGATGCCCGGTTTGCGGGCCTTCGCGCTGCCGGCCCCGCTCCTCGCGGAGCTCGCCTCCGCCAGGTGGAACGGCGTGCCGAACCGACTGAGCAAGAACCACCATTCCTGGCCGGTGATCGACGAGGTGGCGCTCGTCACCGAGAAGATGGGATCACCCGGCGACGTTCTCCGGGAGCCATTCCACTTCGACAACGTGTCGCTGGTCGCCGGCGACGCGCCGCTTCCCTTGCGCCGGATCATCCAGCAGCGCCGGAGCGCGGTGGCGCTCGACGGCCGCACCGGCATCACTCGCGACGCGTTCTACCAGATCCTCCTCAAGGTGATGCCCGGCGCGAGCCAGGTGCCGTTCACCGCCTTGCCGTGGCGGCCCCGCATCGACCTGCTCCTCTTCGTTCACCGGGTCGAAGGAGTAGAGCCAGGCCTTTACGCGCTCGTGCGCGACCCCGCCCGCGAGCCTGCGATCCGCGCCGCGCTCGACCCGAAGTTCCGTTGGTTGCGGCCTCTCAGCTGCCCGGCCTCGCTGCAGCTTTTCCTTCTCGAAGCAGGCGACGCGCGCGAGCTCGCCCAGCGGACCAGCTGCGACCAGGAGATCGCGGCCGACGGCGCGTTCGCGGCGGCAATGCCGGCGGAGTTCCGCGCCCCACTCGAGCAGCTCGGCCCGTGGTTCTATCGCCACCTCCACTGGGAGACCGGCGTGGTCGGCCAGGTGCTCTACCTGGAGGCGGAGGCGTCAGGCATCCGCGCCACCGGGATCGGCTGCTTCTTCGACGATTCCACCCACCTCGCCTTCGGGCTCGCGAGCGACCGATTCCAGGTGCTGTACCACTTCACGATGGGCGGGGCGGTCGACGATCCGCGGCTGCAGACCGCCCCGCCTTACGCACTCCCCTGACGCACACGCGACGCCGCGGCCATGTCAGCCGCGACGAGGGCCGTCGGATCAAGCTGGGCGCTATCCCTGGGCCAGCGCCTTTCGGCGGAGGGTAGCTCGATCGTTGTGCGCCTTCTTCCGAGCCTTCTGCTCCGAGTCGAATCGCTGGAGGAACCCTAACCCTGCTGCGCAACTGCGACCAACTCGTAGCATCGGCGCGTGCCTCCGCCGTCTCGGAGCAGCTGACCGCCCTATTGGAGTCGTGGCCCTTGGAATCAGAAGCCAAAGGGATTCATCGTGGAGCTACATTTGGGGAATGCCGGATATCGCGCGGAACTCGAGCACGGCTTGCCGGAGACGGAACAGCGGGTGCCCGCCAGAACGCTCGGGGCTGGAATCTCTGCTGTGTTGACCCGCCGTGATACTCGCACGCGTTAACACAAAGTGAGTTCGCGATTGCGACCGGGCACCACCCTCAAGCAGCGTCTAGCCGAAGCTTGCGCGCAGCCTCGAAGCGACGGGCTACGTCGGGCCAGTTGAACACGTTCCAGCACGCGCCAAAGAACTCCGCTTTCCGGTTCTGGTACTGCAGGTAGTAGGCGTGCTCCCAGGCATCGAGCACCAGCAGCGGCACTCCGCTCTGGTTCAGGTTCGACTGGTGGTCGTAGATCTGCGTGATCAGGAGCCTCGCCCCGAGCGGCTCCCAGACCAGCGCGGCCCATCCCGATCCCATGATCGAGCCCGCCACCTCGTTGAACTGCCGCCTGAAGGCCGGAAACCCGCCGAAGTCCCGTTCAAGGTTGGCCTTCAGCTCTCCCGCGGGTTCGCCGCCGCCCCGCGGCGAGAGGTTGCGCCAGAAGATCGAGTGCAGGATGTGGCCGGACAGATTGAACGCCAGCGAGCGCTCCAGCGCCGGAATGCGGTCGAACTGCTCCCTGTCCCGCGCCTCGTCGAGGCGCTCGAGGGTCGCATTGGCGCCGTTCACGTAGCCCGCGTGATGCTTGTCATGGTGCAGCTCCATGATCTTGCCGGAGACATGCGGTTCGAGGGCGCCGTAATCGTACGGCAGGTCAGGTAGCTTGTACTGGTTCATCGCCTTCTCCTTGGAAGCTGCGTCGTGCCGGAAGTTGTCGCCTGGTCTTGCGCCTGCAACCCGAGATTCTGGTACGGCGTGCTATCAAGATCCCTGCCAATTCGCCGCACCCGCTCGCTTCCTTCAGCTCCGCCCTGGATGCGCAACCGGGCAGTGTCCGTTTCGCCGACACCGTTGTCGACCGGCTGTGCATCTTCGCGTGCCGACCGGACAGCGGATAAATGCCGTTCGGTCCACTCGCCGCACCTCACGCCCCCTCCTTCCAGCGGCGAGCATGGCGGCGGGCGAGGGCGGTGTCACACTCGTCGGGGCCACAGTTTCCGGCGCTCGTAGACGCAAGGTGGTGTCCGGTCGAATTGCGCGCGTCGCCTGGCGTTCCGGCTCCTAAGCTTGTGAGGTGGGTCCCAGCGGGGGCTTCCATGCAGACGCGCAGGAAGGGAGTCGCCATGAAGGTCGGAGTCATCGGAGCAGGCAAGGTTGGCTCGGCGTGCGCATTCGCGCTGGTGATGCGCGGCGTGGCGCGCGAGGTCGTGCTCGTGGATCGGACTCGCGCCCGCGCCAAGGCGGTGGCCACCGACATCGGCTACGGCGCCCCTCTGTCGGAGCGCACCGACATCCGCGATGGTGACTACGCGGACCTGGCGGGTGCCGGCGTGGTGATGATCACCTCGGGAGTGAATGAGAAGCTGGGAGGCGCGACCGATCGGACGGATCCCGAAGGGCGCTTGCGGCTCCTCGACAAGAACGCGGACATCTACCGCGCCATGGTCCCGAAGATCGTCGAGGCCGCGCCAGAAGCCGTGCTCCTCGTGGTCACCGATCCGCCCGACCCGCTGGCGGATCTCGCGCGGGTCATCGCGAAGCATGACCGCGTCCTCAGCACAGGCACCTGGCTCGACAGCCTGCGCTTCCAGACGCACCTCGCATCCGTCTTTCACGTCCATCCTGCCTCGGTGGAGGCGCAGATCCTCGGCGAGCACGGCACCTCCGAAGTCTTCGTCTGGTCGGGGGTGCGGATCGCCGGGGTCCCCCTGAAGCAGGTCGTCTTGGAGCGCGGGATGTCGCTCGACAAGCTGCGCGAGGGAATCGAGCGCGACGTGCGCTACGCGAACATCACCATCATCGAAGGCAACGAGGCCAGCCAGTACGGCATCGGCATGGTCTCGGCGCGAATCGCCGAGGTGGTGCTGCGCGACGAGGAGGTCGTAGTGCCGCTCGGCAGCTACAGCAAGAGGTTCCGCGCGACCTTGTCGCTGCCCTCGGTGCTGGGGCACGGCGGAGTGCGCGAGACCTTCCGGCCTGAGCTGTCACCGGAAGAGGAAGAACTGCTCGCGCGCAGTGCGGAAACGTTGAGGAAGGTGGCGGCGCGCGCCGGCGCGTCAGCGCGATGACGCCCATGTTCCCAGGTGAGTCATGCAACGCGCAAGACTCGTTGCCGCCGCGGGAGGGCGAAGGACGCGATGAAGGGGACCGCCAGGAGTCCGATGTTCCACGCGAGGGCATGCACGAACGCTTCTCCGTACCGTGCTGCAGCCGGGTCCGGACCGAGCGACACCACGAAGACTCCCCCGATCACCGCGACGCCCAGTGCGAAAGGACAGCTGCTGGACCGTGGTGACCACGCCTGAGGCGGAGCCCGCGTCTCGAGGGGCACTGACCGTCAGACCGCTCTTGCGAGGACCTCGTCGAGGCGCTGGGCCACGATGGTCTTGAGCCGCTTCGACGGAATGCGCTGAATCCACCCGCGCGCTGCTCGTCGGCGAAACGCGGGCGGCAATTCGAGCTCGGGCAGCGATGCGAACATCCGTCCTCGCGTCGGTGAAAGATAGAGGAAGTCGACTAGCGCTTTCTCGGGTACGGCAAGCTTGATGCCCGAGTCGAGTACTTCGAATCCGTCGAAAAACGAAGGCTGGACGTGGTGGACGCTGTAGGTGCCGAGCGTGGTCTCGACACGCGCGCCGCGGGCCAGAGAGACCAGGTAGATCATCGACGGTATCTGCTCGATCATCCCGTGCTGATAGAGCGCCGTCTGCAGCGACAAGTAGGCGGGGTAAGGAGCGGTCACGTACTCCGCCAGCGCGAGCCGATCCGGTCGCTCGGCCAGGGCCCATACTCCCTTTCGCAAGGGAGTCACCAAACCAGCGCGGCCAAGTCGTTTCAGCAGGTGACTGGTCGCAGTGCCGGAGAGACCTAGCACCGCTGCGGCGTCGGCAGTTGTCGCTGCCGGAACGCGCAGGCTCTTCAGCCGGCCGAGTGCTTCGCTCGCGTTCATCGAGGCGCCTTCTCGAGAAATTCGACGACTTGCGACTGGAGCGCATCCCAGGCTTCGCGAGAGCCGAGTGCTTCGATTTGGTCTGGCTTCAGGTAGGAGACGACCTGTGCTTTGTACTCGTCATAGGAAACCTCCATGCAGCGCTCGATCGCCTTCGGGATCTGCGCGCGCGCGGACCAAAGCACTTCGGCATTTCCCCCCGCTTTCGCAACGAGCACGCTCAGGTCGAACACGTCCCGCGCCTGGACCGTGCTGCGGTGGATGAGAGCTCCGATCTTCTGTCGTATCGCCGCCGCGAGCGGATAGTGTGGTGCGAGCAGCGGCATCAGCCCGTATTCGGCGAGCACGCTCGCGGCGACCGGTTCGACGCGCGATTCCTCGGTGGTCTTGCGCCGCGAAAACTCGATCTTTGTGTGCAGCGGAAGCGCGCGCCCTTCCGCGGCGAGCGAGACTTTCCAGCGTTGCGTCGTCTCGGTTTGCTTCGGCGCGCTAGTTTCGACTACGGCGATGCCACGGCTCCTGAGGGGCAGCACCAGCGGCGGTCCCGCGAGGATTTTCGTGACTCGTTCTTTCAGCGTGTGGACCGGCAGCCTTGTGACGTCGAGATCGATGTCCTCTGAGTACCGATCGCTCTCGAAGAAGAAACGCAGGTTGCAGCCGCCTTTGATGGCGAAGCGGTCCTTGTCCGGGCTTGCGCAGAGCAGCCGGACAAATTGAAGATGGAAGAGTTCGACGATCTGCCGGTCCGAGAGCACGGAATCAAGACAACCTGATAGTGACATTAGTGTCAAGTACACGTATTCTAGAACGCAGACCTCTGGAGCAGATCTTGCCTGCTACTGACGCAGGACTGACGCTTTTCGCGGACCAGGACGAGGATGCGCTCGGCTACTCGAGAAACCTTTTTCGAATCCAGGAGCTTTCTTGGCGCTAGAGGACCGGCGACCTTCGCCTTGCGCTGCGGAAGCAAGAAACCCGGACCCCGCATGCAACCGCCTGAGACCCGGGATAATTTGACCGGAACACCGGGTTCAAACCGGCGACCTTCGCCTTGGCAAGGCGACGTCCAGCCATCGCACCTAGAGCGCCGAACAGGTTCCCACGCCTCACGCCGCACACCGTGCGATGACCTCGAGGTTGTGAATGGCGCTCAGCCGTCGCAGGTCGAAAGTGTTCTTGCGAAGGCCGCGATAGCGAGCGCGCGGCCCCTGCCGGTTGCTGAGGTGAGCGAGTCGATGCTCGACGTCGACGCAGGCGCGCAGCTTTTCGCGACCGGCAGGAGTCGCCTGGAGTCGTCGGAGCTTCTTTTGCAGAGCTTCATCGTCGCCCATGGTCACGGTGCGTCCGCGGCCTGACGCAGCCTGCGTGCACTTCGCCCTCATTTCGACAGGGACCGCAGACTTCGGGGTCGAACTCCACGACGGCACCGGGCTCAAACGCCTCCACCTGACCCGCCGGGCAGGTGATGGTGCCGCTGCGAACATCGATCTTGAAATCCCTCTTCCCGAAGAGACCGGGTATGCCGTTGGTCCCTCTCCACGGTTTGCACAACAGCGTGCCTCCGCGCCGGGCGACATCCTCCGCCATGCTGCTGTTTAGATATGCGCGATCGATGTGCAACTCATCGGGCACAAACCCCTCTCTGCCGCCGCCGTCGAAGCTCGTGTAGAACCCGAGCACGCTCTTTGTCGACCCGCTCGTGCCGGCCGGTGGCAGCTCGGTGTCGTTGGAGCTGCCCACCAGGTGAGCTGGATTCGCAGGATCCGCCGCGATCGAGGTCTCGTTATGCGGAAGCACCGTGCTGTCGCAGTTCGCCATCGTGTTCGAGCCGAACGAGGTCGAGGAGTCGCAGACGGCCGTGAAGGGCCCGCCCACCGACTCGTTCTGGAGCGCCGCGGCTTGGTCGCGCGCGCTGGAGAGCTGCGGGCCCTGAGCGCGAGCTGCCCGGGCGGGGCTCGCCGTAAGACTGAGGAGCGCGAGTGCGGCTGCGAAGATAATCTTCTGCATGGAGTGTTCCCCCCTCCCTGCCGCAGGCGCCCGGCAGGGAGGGGGAACCTACTCCCGTCCCGTGTAGTATTGAATGGGCCCTCAGTCCTGGAAATCCAGCGCGAGGTCTCGAGGCCTGCGGCTCAGAAGCCGCCCGTCCCGTTCGGCGTGCCCAGGCCGCTCGGCCCGTCGTAGCCCGTCCCGCCGTTGCACAGGTACGTGCCGCAGGTCCCGTTGCTCCCGCTCACGACGTCGAAGAGGAAGTTGGTGTGCGCGTACGGGAACGAGCCGTACGTGACCGCGCTGCCGTTCCCCGCCAGCGCGTACACCGCGGCGATGAGGGGCGCGGCGAGGCTCGTGCCGCCGACCTGGAACCACCCCTGCTGCCCCTGCAGCCGGACCGTGTCGTAGACGGCGGCGCCGGTGTTCGGATCCGAGTCGGCAGAGACGTCCGCCACGGTGCGCCTCGCGCAGCCCGCGTCCGTCTGCCAGGCCGGCTTGGGCTCGAAGGCGCTGCAGCCGCTGCCCGCGCCGCTCCATACCGTCTCGGACAGGCGGTTGTTGTTCGCGTCCACCCTGAGCGTCGTCCCGCCCACGGCGGTCACGAACTGCGAGGCGGCCGGGTACTCGACTCCGAACCCGTTGTCCCCCGAGGAGGCGGTGATGGCGGCGCCGGGGTGGTTGTAGTGCACGTCGCTGGCCGTCTCGGTGGAGAACTCCGCGCCGCCGTAGGAGTTGGAGATGACGTTGGCGCCCAGCCGCGCCGCCATGTCGACCGCCGCGGAGAGGTTCGCAAACGAGTTCGAATCCGCCTCGACCAGGATGATCTTGCAGTTCTGGCAGATGGCGTGCGCGATCTCGACGTCGAGCGAGATCTCCAGCGCCCAGCCCGAGTTCGTGCGCGGGAAAGGACCGCTCGCGCTCCCGTTTTGGTTCACCTTCAGGAAGCAGCCATTGGCGGTCGTGCACGGCGGAAGGCCGAAGGTCGAGTTGTAGACCGCGAGGTCGCTCTCGATGTTCGGGTCGTCGAAGGCGTCCACGATGGCGATCGTCTGCACCGTGGCCGTGGTGGCGGGGAGTTGGTAGGCGCCGTGGAACTGCGCCGGGCCGTACCCAGTGGGCGACGTCGTCGCGTTCGGCTGGCCGCGCCCGTCGGTCACGACGTGGGCGTGGCAGCGGGCCGAGCCCGGCCCTGCCGGACCGGGGCAGACCGGCGCGGAGCCGGCGGCGAGAAGCGTTCCGGGGAGAAGCAGCGCGAGCGCGAGCATCATTGGCGATTCCTCACTTTAGTGGGTGGAAGACGCTGCATGATGTCTCAAGGCGCCGCCCCTGACCAGCAGGGCCTCACAGCCTGTTGGGCGAGCGACAGGCTGGGTTGACGCTGAAGTAGCGACGGTCGACCTGCTTGCCCGCCCTCTCGCGCAGACAGCCGGATCGGCGACGGATAGGATGAGCGCATGCCACCCAAGCCTAGGGCGCTCGTCTCTTGGAGCTCCGGCAAGGATAGCGCCTTCGCGTTGCATTCTGTCCGCAAGAGCGGAGACGTGGAGATCGTCGGACTCCTCACGACGGTCAGCTCGCAGTTCGGCCGCATCGCCATGCACGGCGTGCGCGAGGCGCTCCTGGACGCTCAGGCCGAGGCGCTCCACCTGAGGTGCTGGAAGGTGCCGATACCGTGGCCCTGCTCCAACGCGATCTACGAGGAGGAGATGTTTCGCGCGCTGCGCGAGGCCCAGACAGAGGGGGTCACCCATGTCGTGTTCGGCGACCTCTTCCTCGCCGACCTCCGCGCCTATCGCGAGGCTCGATTGGCCCAGATCGGCATCCAGGGCCTGTTCCCGCTCTGGCTTCGCGACACTGCGCTGTTGGCGCGGGAGATGTTGGCCTCGGGTCTCCAGGCGACGCTGACCTGCATCGATCCCAAGAAGCTCTCGCCCGCGTTTGCCGGGCGCAGCTTCGACGCCGCTTTGCTGGCAGACCTGCCAGCGGGGGTCGATCACTGCGGAGAAAACGGCGAGTTCCATACCTTTGCGTCTGGAGGTCCGATGTTCGAGCGCTCCATCGAGGTGGACGTCGGCGAGACCGTCGAGCGCGAGGGGTTCGTCTTCGCCGATTTGCTGCCCCGGTCCGCTCACGACCCGGGGTAGTACTGCCAGCAACTCCCCTGGTGCAGCGCCAGAAACTCTCGCGGGTGGAGGATCAAGTGCAGTTCGTTTAGCCTCAACGACGGTTGCGCCCGAGGGATCCGGCTGCCGCGGCAGTATCGCTCCGCCATAGCACGCGCCTCGCGCCGGATGTCTGCGGGCTTTCGGCGCCTGGCCGGCACGGACGGCCGTTGATCAGCTCGGGTTCACGAGGCTACAGGAGGAGGCGGCCAACGAGCAGGAAATCTAGCAGGAACCCCGCCCGCCCCGGCGCGAACGCGATACCCGGCGCGAGCTCGAGCCCGGCCGTGAACGGCGCCTGCCGGAAGAGCAACTCGATCCCGAACGGCACGCGCCCGCCAGCGTAAACATCGCTGTTGCACCGGTTGCCCAAGAAGCCTGGACCACAGGGTGAAGTGAGTATGCCGATGAGGCCGCCGAGACCCGCGTAGAGATCCAGATCAAAGTCCTTATTCGAGATCACGCGTGCAAAGTCGCGCAGGTAGTCCGCCGAGAAGCGCACCCCCGGGCCGTAAAGGAAGCCCATCCCGAAATCGAAGGCGTCACGGCCGCCTAGGTACCGCTTCATGGTGACGCCGGTTGGATCGCCCAGCGTGAGTCCCGCTGCCCATTGAGGCCGGTGCGTTCCCGGAATGGCGCTGCTCATCTGCGCAGCTACGGGCGCGGCAGCAACCAGTAGGAGCGCGGCGAGGCGGCGCACGCGCCCTCGCTACCACGGAAGGTGCGCAGTGCAAAGCAATTCGACATTGCACCTCTTCTCCACGTTGTTCGATCGCACGGTGTTCGCATGCGCCTGCCGCTGACTTCGCGGCGATGATCGATCTTGCGGTACTGCCCCGGCGGGATGCGCACCAGCACAACTGGCACGCGCCGCGGCTCGACCCGGAACCAGGCTCGGCGGTGATCCCGGGCGCGGTACCAGTGGAGCCCGCGCCGGACCCAGTACCAGCCATCGATGAAAAAGACTTCCTCTAGTCAAGCTTTTCTAACGCGCCTCCGGCGCTTCACGAAGGGGTCTTCGACCCCCTCGTGGGCTCCCCCGTCTCGATTCCGGGCCCCGCGCGGGCGAAGCCCGCGCTGTCGGGCGAGACGGCGGATGGTGGAACAAGACGAGCGGCGTGAG
>WNGG01001057.1_pt1 | contig 31575 bp, 32 predicted proteins | sample 5400661 | NCBI WGS metagenome assembly WNGG01 (sample SAMN13153372, study PRJNA577476) | soil metagenome | isolation source: 100 cm soil or saprolite under Garry oak tree replicate 1 | place: USA:California | collected 2016-06-15
ATGTTCCAGTACGACGGAAACCCGGTGAAAAAGAAATCCGGGGTCTTGGCCGCGGCCTGGCAGAACCCATACGCGCTGGCCAGGAGCGGCAGCGCTACGAAGAAAAGCGTCCCGCGGGCTGGGAGCAAGCGTAGTTGGTAAAGGAAGACTACTGGCACGATGACAAAAGTGAAATAATCGACGATGTCATCAAGTTTAGCGCCGTCGAACCACGGCAATACCCGTTTGATCTTGACCGCTCGGGCTAGGGTGCCGTCGGTAGCGTCGATCAGAACCGCGACCAGCATCCAGAGGAGGGCTGTGCGTGCCTCGCCAAGGAACGTGGCACGCAGGGCGAGAAAGCCCGCCATTACCCCGGACGCAGTGTAGGCGTGTACTGCCCAAGCCGCGACCCGGCGGAGGAGAGAAAACTGACGCGCCGCCTCTTTCTCAGCCTCAACCAAGGCGTTGGGCGCTGAGGGTAGGTTCATAGAGAATCTGGATGAGGTTGCCGTCCGGGTCGGCAAAGTACAGCGAGCGGCTACCATCGCGGTGCGTACGCGGCGGTTTCAGCAGTGGAATGCGCCGTGCAGCCAGGACCTCTGCGGCTCGATCCACATCCTCCAGGCTCTCCACGATGAACCCGAGATGATCCAGGTGCTGTCCGCCCTGGGGAGCCTCCGCGTGTGCCCGGTGAAGGGCAAGGTTGTCACAGCCTGAGGAGAGGTAAGCGTTGTCCGGGTCAGGCTGCCAGACGACACGCATACCGAAAAGCGAGGAGTAGAAGGCTGCGGAGGCGACCACATCTGCCACCTTAAGCGCCACATGACGCAAACCGCGGGTTGGGATCGCCGGGGTCGATGCCATACCGATTCACCGTTAGAAAGATAGGGTTATTGTGGCAGATGGAGTAGTCATGGTGCAAGCATGGGTGCTGCGCAGGAAGCGTCGACACGGAGAAAGAGAGACTTGTGTGCATACTTCATCCCTCCTCCTCATCCCCCTCCAAGCCGTGGAGTGGTCAGGCAGACACCGCGACGCTTTTTTGCTACAAGAGCCCACATACAGCCTAGTGGGGGAGAAGAGGCAGCTCAGGTGACAGAGATAACGTTGATGATTCGTAGGATGGAAGAGCGGGACGTCACCCGTGCCGGGGGAGTAATCGCCGCTGCATTCAACGACGTCTTCCTCCGGCATGGGTTTCCCCAGCCGTTTCCCTCGCCCGAAGTCGGTATTGGACTGGCCCGCGGCTACCTGCGCCTGGAACCGCAAGAGTGTTTTGTCGCGGTCGAGGGCGGGCAAGTGATAGGCTCGGGGTTCCTCCATTTACGTGGGGATACCGCCGGCATCGGCCCCATCACGGTGGATCCGGCCTGCCAAGCCAAAGGTGTGGGCAAAGAGATCATGATGACCATAATCCGCACCGGCCGTCACTGCCCGTCTTTACGGTTGGTCCAGGACGCGTTTAACACAGTCTCGTTCCCACTTTACAGTAAACTCGGCTTTGCTGCCTGCGGCACGGTGATTGCCCTTGTCGGGCAGGAACTCCACCCGGCCGGGCGCACGCGTGGCATTGCGATACGGGAACTGACGGCTGACGATACCGCCAGAGTGACGGCGCTCGATGCCAAGCTCACCGGCATTACTCGGCCCCAGGACGTACACTATTTCCTTGGCCAGCCACCCCAGCTCCTCAGCCTTGTCGATGGCAAGCTTGCTGGATACCTGTGCCTGCTCCGTACGGGTGTTGGGACTTTTCTGGGGCCGGCCGCGGCGACCGAACCGGCTGTGCTCAGGGCGTTGATCTCGCAGGCGATCGAGATGGAACAGGGCAAGATCTTGCGCCTCCGCCTGCCCAGCCGTCACGCCGAGCTGTTCCGCGACCTGATGAAAATGGGCTTTCGCGTCGAGACCCTGCAGACCTACATGGTGCGCGGCCCGTGGAAAACGCCCAAAGGCACCGACCTGCTCGCGCTATTTCCGGAAGCCCTGTGAAGGAGACGCACCCATGCCGGTCCTCAACGGGGTTGACCTGGGCTTGTTGCCGACGATGGGGGTGGGGTCTTATGCCTCGCCGTCGTGGCTGATTGCGGTGCGCAGACTGCTGCGCGCTGGCGACGCGGGGCCGGCGGACATGGAAGAGGCAATTGAGGACGCTATCAAGATCGCGGTCTGGGATCAGGAAGAAGCCGGGCTCGATATCCTAACGGATGGTGAGATCAGACGCCAGCGCTTCCTCTGGAACATCGTCGAACGGCTTGCAGGCCTCACGCTCATTCCTGCCCGGCGCAAGCTTGGCGTCATCAGTTATGACAGCGCGCCGCGCTTCGAAACGGTCGAGCGTGTCAGCGCGCCGGGCGGCCTGGGCCTGGTGCAAGAATACACCTACGTGCGCACCCTCACCGATAAGCCGCTCAAGGTCTGCTGCCCGGGTCCGCTCACCCTGGCGCTACCCATTACGCCCAAGGGCGGTTACGCTAATGGGGATTATTTGCCCCTGTTGTATGATCTGGCCGAGCTAGTGAATGCCGAGCTCCGTCAGGTGGTTGCGGCTGGCGCGAGGTTTGTACAGGTTGATGAGCCCTCGGCTGCGGGCCGCACGCCTGCCCTGCCGCTGGCAGAGATCGTCACGTTGTTCAACAAGACCGTCGAAGGGGTGTCGGCGAAGATCGCGTTACATATTTGCTTTGGCAACAACCAGGGCCGGCCGGCGATGAAGCGCGCATACAAGCCGCTGTTCCCCGGCATCCTTGCCGCTAAGGCCGAGCAGTTTGCTCTGGAGTATGCCAACCGCGAGATGGCAGAAGTGGAGTTGTGGAGCCAGTACGGAGGCGAGCGGGAGCTGGCGGCTGGCGTGATTGACGTGAAGTCAATGTACCTAGAAACTGCCGAGGACGTAGCTGAGCGCATCCGTACAGTGCTCAAGCATGTCAAGCCGGAGAAACTCTACCTCACCTGTGACTGCGGCTTCTCGGCTTCCTCGCGTGGCCTGGCGCGGGCCAAGCTGCGCGCACTGGTGGCCGGTGCCCAGATCGTACGCACAGAGCTGGGCGGCGCGTAGCGCCGCCTGCAATGGCAGGCAGAGGCACCAGAGACAGAGATAGAGAGAAGTGGCGTGGGCTCTGTCTCACCCTCAAGGTGGTGAGGGCCTTTGTCCCCGTGCCCAAGGTCTCGGCGGATTGTGGAGGGTGGCTTGGAAGAGCTGGCGCAACTCGACCAGCGCAGTCTCGACCCGCTCCAGCCGTTTGAGCATGTCCTGCTGCGGGTCGCCGTGCAGATAGCCGTATTCGACCACGCTGATGAAGATGCGTGCCACCTCGTCGGCGGAAAAGGGTCCTTCAGGTTGGTACCACTGGTAGAGCCAGTTACACATGCCGAGCAGGGCGAAGGAAAGAAGTTTAGGCGGCAGTGGTGCCAGGCGCCCAGCCTCGATGCCCTCGCGGATCACTCCTTCAATCAGGCTGTCATAGGCCCGGCGTTCGCTCTTGGCCCGCCGCGCCATGTCAGCTGGCAGATGCCCTTCTTCGCTGAAGAAGACGGTGAGGAAATTACGGTGGTCGGCCATCAGACGGACCTGGTGACGGATGATCTGGCGCAACTTCTCTTCTGGGGGTACCTTCTGGGCACAGATCTGCTGCAACCCGCGCTGGAAGATGGCGATGGTACGCTCGAACACGCGGATGAGCAGTTCTTCTTTGCTCGGGCAGTAACGGTACAGGGTGACCCGCGAGATGCCGAGCCGCTCGGCCACGGTCTCCAGAGTGGTGGCTCGGTAACCCTGCTCCCCAAAGCAGGCGGCTGCGGCCTGCAGGATCGACTCTTCCCGCAGAGCGTGCTTGAGTCCTTTTTCGCTGCCTTTCTTGTGCGCCATGCTTTGCGCTTACTGGATTCAGGCAAACCGTGCAAGCGTGTTGCTCTGCCCCTCTTGTCAATCAAAGAGCCCCCTTGCTAGGGTCCTTGAATAAGGAGGAGGTTGTATGCCACGCGCACGGTCTGCAAAAGAGAGCGTGTTGGTGCTCGGCGGCGCACGCTCCGGCAAGAGCACGTATGCGTCGCAACGGGCGCAGGAGTGGGACGGTAGACTCATCTACCTAGCGACTGCTGAGGGCAAAGATGAAGAGATGAAGAAACGCATTACGCGCCACCGCGCCCTGCGGCGCAGCCGACGCTGGGAGACCGTTGAGGAGCCCCTCGAAGTGGTGTGGCAGCTCAAGGAATTGGACGGCAGCATCGGCGCGGTGGTGCTCGACTGTGTGACGCTGTGGGTGTCGAACGCGCTCCTGAAAAATCAAAGAGAGGAACTGGAGAATCAAGTGGCCGAGCTGGTAGAGGAAATTCCCCTTTTTCCCTTCCACTTCCTCGCGGTCAGCAACGAAGTGGGGTTGGGGCTGGTGCCGGACACGCCCCTCGGCCGGGAGTACCGTGACCTGCTGGGCGCGGTCAACCAGCAGCTGGCCAAGAGGTGCAAAGAAGTGGTTTTCATGACTGCCGGTCTGCCGCTGAAGGTCAAAGGCTGAAGTATGGGGCTGCTCGAGCAGACCCTGAGCGAGGTCCAGCCGATCGATCCGACGCTGGCTGGGCGCGTACAGGCCCGCTTGGACCACCTCACCAAACCTCGGGGTAGCCTGGGTCGGCTGGAAGAGCTGGCCTTGCGCTACGCGTTGATCAGCGGCCAGGAGCGGCCTCAGGTCAACGTTAAAGTGTTGTTTGTATGCTGTGCGGACCACGGGGTCTGTGCTGAAGGGGTGAGCGCCTATCCCCAAGAGGTTACGGCCCAAATGGTGCGGAACTTCCTGTGCGGCGGCGCGGCGATCTCCGTCTTGGCCCGTCAGCTTGGTATCACCGTACGGGTGGTAGACCTCGGCGTGGACCATGACTTTGAGCCTCGACTGCTGGGTCTCATTGAGCGCAAAATCGGTCGTGGTACAGCCAACCTGGCGCGTGGGCCGGCAATGACACGAGAGGAAGCCGTACGGGCAGTGGAAACCGGCACCGCCTTGACGGAGGAAGCGGTGCGCGACGGTGCGCATCTGCTTGGTGTGGGCGAGATGGGGATCGGCAACTCTACCGCCGCTGCAGCGTTACTTGCGGCGTTCAGCGGCATTGCTCCCGAGGAACTGGCCGGCTCCGGGACCGGCATCGACGAGATAACCAGGCGTAGGAAAGTCGAGACCGTGCACCGGGCCCTGGCCTGCAACCGGCCTGATCTTGCCGACCCCCTCGGTGTCCTTGCCAGCCTGGGTGGGTACGAGATCGCCGGCATCACTGGGGTGTGTCTGGCCGGCGCCGCGCGGCGGGTACCGGTCGTCGTCGATGGGTTCATTGCCACAGCCGGCGCCTGGGCTGCGTGTGCGCTCCACCCCATGATCAAGGACTATCTCATCTTTGCCCATCTTTCGGCCGAGCAGGGGCACCGCCGTGTGCTCGAGGCACTACAAGTCAAACCGCTCTTAGACCTAGATATGCGGTTGGGCGAGGGAACTGGAGCGGCCCTGGGGATGGGCTTGGTGGAGTCAGCGGTGCGGCTGCTGAACGAGATGGCGACGTTTACCGAGGCTGGGGTGGCGGAAAAGGCCGACGTAAGCAGTCAGCCGTTAGCCAGAAGAGGACTGAGTAATGAGGACTGAGCAAAGAATTCAGGAGCCAGAATACAAAGTGAAAAGTTTGCGATCCACAATCCGCAATCCACAATCCGCAATCATATGACCGCGCCCTGGACCGTGACGATACGCGAGCACACCTTGGTCGTTGCCTTCCCCTCGCCCTACCGCGTGTTGAGCTGGGCACCGCTGGGCGACGGCCTGAGTGAGGCATGGGCGATCATCAACCACCACGTGCACACAGATGAGTACCCCGCGCACGAGCCGCAGGTCTTCCTCCGCGTTCTGGCTCAGCGTCTCGGCCTGCAGGCACAGGTCGTGGGTCTGATGACCGGGGTCAAGCTGGAGCGTCTGGTCCGTCGCATCGTCCAGCATGACCCGGTGACTATCGAGTGCTTTGCTACAGTTGGTTTGAGCAACGCTCTGGCTGTAGGCGACCCGGCGACGTACGAGGAAAGCCCTGGCACGATTAACCTTATCGTCGTAGCCAATCAACGGCTAACCACCGCGGCGTTGGTCGAGGCGGTGGCGATCGTGACCGAGGCGAAGGTACGCGCGCTCTACGCCGCAGGAGTGAAGAGTACCGTGTCTGATGCGCTCGCCACCGGCACTGGCACTGACTGTGTGGCGATTGCCTGCCCAAGGGGAGAGCCAGTGTATGGATATTGCGGAAAGCACACCCAGCTCGGTGAGCTGCTAGGCCGGGTGGTGTGCGACGCAACTACGGAAGGGCTGCGGCGGGCAGGTGCAACTGGGCGGGTGTGATATTTTTGGCTCCCTCTTCCGCGCTGCGGAAGAGGGAAACTGCACAAATGGAGCGAGCAGCGTTGTTGGTCCTGGCATTGATCGTTGACGCCTTGATTGGCGACCCACCCTGGCTGCCACACCCGATCCGGCTGATTGGCAACGCGATCGAAAAAGGCGAGCGCTGGCTACGCCGGAAACCGCTCTCGCCCGGCCAAGATTTCTGCCATGGTCTGGGTCTAGTCGTGGGCGTGGTGCTCTCGTCTTATGCCCTGGCTTGGCTCGTGCTGCAGGCGCTGACCGCGCTGTCGTGGTGGGTAGGGCAGGGGGCAGCCGTCATTTTGGGGTCGCTGTGTCTCGCCCGGCGCAGCCTCAAGGAACACGCCCGTGCCGTCTTTCACCCGCTGTGTGCAGGAGACCTGAGCAGGGCGCGGATCATGCTGGCGCGTATGGTGAGCCGTGAGACCGTGGACTTGCCCGAGGTCGAAATTGTCCGCGGCACGCTGGAGTCGGTGGCTGAGAATAGCTCCGATGGCGTGCTCGCGCCACTCTTCTATCTCGCTCTTGGCGGGGTGCCTCTGGCCCTGGCCTATAAGGCAGTGAACACGCTGGATTCCATGCTTGGGTATCACACTGAGCGCTATGAGTATTTCGGCAAGGCGGCGGCCCGGCTGGATGATCTGGTCAACCTGGTGCCTGCCCGCCTCACGGCTCTAGCACTGGTGACTGCGGCATGGATATATGGCGCCTGCGGCCTCGCCTACGATGGAGCCGCAGCCTGGGATATTGCCTGGCGTGATGGCCACAAGCACGCCAGCCCCAACGCCGGTTATCCCGAGGCCGCCTTAGCCGGAGCCTTGGGCGTGCAGTTCGGCGGACCAGGCCGCTATTTCGGATCGGTGGTCGAGAAGCCGGTGCTGGGTGACGCGCGGCAGTCCCTCAGTCCTGAGCATATCCCCCAAAGCCTGGTCTTGCTCGACACCGCGAGCGTGCTGGCGCTGGCAACCTTCCTGATTGCGGCATGCGGATTGTAGAATGCGGAAGAAGAGACCCCTTGTTCCCAATCCGCAATCCGCAATCCGCATGCCACATTTCCATCATGGTGGCAATGTCCATGCTTTTGCCCATGCCCGGGGCGTGGCACCTGAGCGCGTGCTCGACTTCAGCGCCAGCATCAATCCCCTGGGCTGGCCTCCCGGGGCTAAAGATGCGTATCATCGCGCGCTGTCGCAGCTCGTTCAGTATCCTGAGCCTTACGCTGAGACCCTGACCTCCGCGCTTGCCAAGTATCACAGCCTCGACCCGGCTGGAGTCCTGGTCGGCAATGGTGCGACCCACCTCATCTACCTCCTAGCCCGTACGCTGGCTGCTCAACGGGTCTTGCTGATCGCGCCGCTCTTTAGCGAGCACGAGGTCGCGTTTCGCGTGAGCGGCGCCCGGGTTGACCACTTGCGGCTGCGCCCACCAGATTTTCCCCTGTCTCTGGACCGCCTGGGTGCGTTTCTCACCAAAAGTTACGATATCGTAATCTTGGCCAACCCCAACAGTCCGACCGGCATCGTGGCGCCCCGGGCCCAGGTCGAGGAGCTAACCCGCAGGTGTCGCCGTGCCCGCAGCAGGCTCGTAGTGGATGAGGCCTTTGTAGACTGGGTCGAAGAGGAATCACTCAAGCAACTTGCCGCTCGCAGTCCACACGTCATCGTGCTGCGCTCGTTGACCAAATTCTTTGCCGTGCCTGGCTTACGGGTCGGCTACCTGATTGCCCAGCCGCGGCTGATCGAGCGGCTGCGGGCACGGATCGAGCCCTGGTCAGTGAACACCGTGGCCCAGGAAGTTGCCCTGGCGTGCTTGCGGGACCAGCCGTTTGTCCAGCACAGCCGGGCGTTTATGACGCGAGAGCGTGCCTGGTTGTCTGGGCAACTGGCCGCGCTCAAGGCACTGCATCCGGTTCCCTCGCAGGCGAATTTCCTGCTTGTACGAGTCACCGATAGTGCACTGAGCGCTTCTGCGCTTGTCCAGACCCTAGCCAAGGAAAACATCCTGGTCCGCGCCTGCGCGGATTTCCCCGGTTTGGGAAAGGGGTTTTTCCGCGTCGCCGTGCGGACGCGCCCTGAGAATTGCCGCCTGCTCACGGCGCTCCGTGTGCTCTTGAAGTAAGGGGACTCCCTTATCCTACCAGACTGCCTGCGACCGTAAGCCGAGCCCTTTTCACCTTCGGTGCCGGCCAGGGGTTGGATCAGGGATGGCAGAGGGGCCGGTCAAAGAGCTTGCTCTGGCTTTTGTTGCTATGTAAGATGTTATATAGTAAGTTATAAAAAAACTTGCGGCCCAGCTAGTTCTTCCCCTTCTCGGTGTCCACTCGAGCGCCTAGGCCTCGGCTGACAGAACGCGCGCAGCGGCCCTCACCCATGCTGCGGCTCGCAAGGAAAGGAGATCTCTTTCGGATGCCCCCTGTCGTTGTTTCCCCTTCTCTCGTAGAAACTCCCCCTTGGACTTGGCCTTGGTGGCGCCCGGCTGCGGGCCAGCAGATGACCCTCCTGTGGATCGTGCTGATCCATGTAACCGCGGCTGTGGGTCTGGTCATGTGCCCGCTGCCAGGCTGGCCGCTCTTGGTGATGGCAGGCGTGCTGGCCTGGGTAGGCGGCATAGGCACCACGGTCTGCTATCACCGGGCCCTCGCCCACCGCGCGGTGCGGTTGCACCCCGCCGTCCGGCAGGTTCTCACCTTTTTTGCCATATACAATGGCTCGGGAGCTCCGGTCTCTTGGACCGCGAACCACCGCCTGCATCATGCCACGGCCGATACCCCCGCGGATATTTCGAGTCCCCGGGTCGGTGGATTCTGGTGGGCCCACCTGCGGTGGTTGTGGCAGGCCGAACTGGCGGCGCCCGCACGCTACTGTCCGGATCTCAGCGGGGCGTCCTATCGCGTCTGGACTGTTCTCCAGGTCCCGCTGCTCGCCATCTCGTTCTTAGGCGGCTTAGCGTTCGGCACCGCGGCCTTCTTTTGGCTGGGGGCTATTCGGCTGGTCTTTGCTCTCCATGGGCAGTGTTTTGTCAACAGCGTGTGCCATTTACGTCCGGACTCCCCGCCAGGGGACGATTCGAGCCGCAACGTGCCTTGGCTGGCGCTCTGGCACTGCTTTCAGGGGGAGAACTGGCACCGCAACCATCATGCTCGGCCGGGCTCAGCCCGGCTCGGCTGGACGGCCGCACAACCAGACGTGGGCTGGTGGGTCATCGTGGTGTTGGAACGGCTGGGACTCGCAACAGAGGTCCGGAGGCCAAATCTCCTCAGGGACTGAGCTTGTAGAAATGCGCGGACAAGAGACTGCTATGACACCGACGGCGATCAGAGCGTTGCGCGAGCACCTACACCTGACTCAGGAAGTCTTTGCGAGCATTCTCGGGGTGAGCTTTGCCACAGTGAACCGATGGGAGAACAGCAAGACTGTGCCGACCGGCGATTACGCTCGTATCCTCCAGACCCTGCAACAGTTGACCGCGCACGACGTGCAGGAGCCTGCGATTGACTGGCAGCGGGTGGGCGCGCTCAGCGCGATGGCGGCCGTAGCGGGGTTCTCGCCACTGCTGACGTTAGGCGCGGCATTGGCGCCGCTCTTGATCGCGCGGCTGCCCTCCTGGGCTGATGTGCCTCTCGCAGAGGTCTCCCCCGGGAGGCCCCGCCCGAGACTCCAGGGCAAGAACCCCGCGGGTAGAAAACGCGTCTCTCCCCAGCCCTCCCCCACCACTGCCCGCAAAGGGCAAGCGAAGGCGGAAGCCTCCCACCAGCGAGCCATAGAGCCCCGGCGCGCTCACACCCAGCGGACAGGAGGTTAAATGTCTACAATTATAGACACGAGCCTCTACCCGCCACCCCGAGCCCACCGCGCGGCTTCTGCGGCAGACGAGCGGAGAGTGCGCAGGCTTGGCGCGCTTATTTTTGCGGAACTGCTGCCTCAGATCACGGCCCGTACCGCACGGGCAGGGCGTCCTGCCGCGCCGCCGCGGCCGCCCTCGGGGAACCCGGGAGGGCGGCAGTCAGGCCGGGCCGCGACGCGCCTCGACACCGCCAAACAAAAGCCCCCCCCCTCACACGCCCGCTGCCCACGCGGGCAGGGAAGGAGACCCGCACCATGAGAGCGTACCGCACGGAATCGAGTTATTACTTCTCGTCTAAACAGCTCTTGCCGGCCGGCGCTCTGGTGTTTTTTTCCGACAAACACCGGCGCTACGTCCACCCGACGGCCGGTACGCTATTGGACCCCCACCCCCGCCTCGAGCGGCTCTCAGATGCCGAGAGTCAGGAGCTGGAGGCGCAATGGCAGGAAGCCCTAGCCCGCGCTTAATCGGACTCTCTCGGGAACCGACCGGGCAGCCCCCGTCTCCGGTCTGAGCGCACGCCCACTGGGTGCAGCGGGGGCCGCAGGCAGTGCTGGTGTGGAGCTAGCGATGGCGGAAGGTAATCCGACCGCGCTCCAGGTCGTAGGGAGAGAGCTGTACCGTAACGGTGTCGCCCTGAATGATCTTGATGAAGAACTTGCGCATCTTGCCAGCAATGTGTGCTAACACCAGGTGTTCATTCTCGAGGCGCACCCGAAAGAAGGCGTTGGGCAGGACTTCGACCACCCTACCAGTGAGCTCGATCGAGTCCGTCTTTACCGCTTTTGGTGGTCGCGGGATTGTCCGTCGCTGAGACCCACCCCGGCTCCGACGTGCTCCTACCATCGATACCTCCATCGCTCTCGTCCGTTCCCCGCGGTGAGGGAGAAGGGTACGATTCTGTCGCCTGTTTTCTGCATAAGGAACCTCCAGGGAAAAAGGGGAGCGCCGCGGCAAAACCCCGCGCAGCTAGGGCGGCCACGCGGGCTTTGCGGTTGAGAATCATAACTATGAGTGATGAGCCAATCTCCCAGGACTCCCCTGGTTTTTTACCAGCGCCGATCACGCCCGCCGCCCCCGGACCGCTCCCCTTGTGGTTTCGCCTTGTTGACCGTGAGGGCCCGACCTTGGAGCTCGTACCCATTAAAGCGCTCAATCGCCGCCTGCGCCTCCTGGTCGTTCCCCATCTCGACAAAACCGAAACCACGGGATTGCCCGGAGAACTTGTCAGTGACGATGTTCACCGAGGCGACCGTACCGGCCTGGCCAAAAAGTGCCTCGAGATCTGGGACCGTCGCGTTAAACGAGAGATTGCCCACATACAACTTCGTTGCCATTATAACCCCCCTAAGAACAAAAAGGCCCCGGAAATATGAGAAGGTTCCCCGGGGCCTGATCTTTTTCGAACCGACTCAGTGCGACGAACGGAATAAACTGAACAATGCAGGGACCCTACCAGATCGCTACCCTAAAGACAAGCCGGCAGCGTGTACCCGTTCGGCTCTTAGCGGGCAGCGTTCAATTTTTCTCAAAATACTTCCGCATCTCAGCAAAGCTGCGCTGCTGGTGATACCGCAACTCATCCAGCGGGTAGCGGTGCTCGCGGCCATACACACAGTCATAGCGCGCGTGGCAGCGGTCCACGCAGTCGCCCTCGACGCGCAACCGATGTTGCACGCAGGCGGGGATATCCCATCCCTTCTCTATGCTCACCGCGCCGGCCGGGCAGGCGGCCAGGCAGGCCCGCTCAGTACAAGTTGGGCAGGGATCAAAGCCGGGCGCGGCTGGGGGGACGTAGAACTCCTGGTCGGTGAGCAGCGCCGTCCGTAGCGCGAGCCAGGGTCCGTACACCGGATGAATCATGACGCCAAGAAGGCTGGGTCCGGCCAGACCTGCGGCCCGGGCCAAGTGCATGAACGACACCGGCTCGGTAGCAAACCGAAATGGATAGAGAAAGCGATACCCCGCGCCTGACCGCTCTAGACAGGGCGCGAGCGTGCGTTCAATGACTGCAACTGTGTAGTCATCGAGTGGATGCGCGCGCTCCTGCAGATACCCTGGTCTTGCGTCGCAGTAGGCGCGAAATCCGGCCCAGAACGCGCCGCCGCCATTGCCGATCACGACCACAGTTTTTGCTTGGGGTAGGAGTGTCGCAATATGATACTGCGCTGGCACCAAGGTCTCGTAGGCTGCGACTGGGGTGGTACCGATCAGGTTGAGCCCATGCGGGGCGAGTGCCGCCGTGATTTCTTCCAGTAGATCCACAAAAGTATCTTGTCTGTGAAGGTCCTGACGCTGTCAAGGCCTAATCCAGCCCCTAGCCCCTTCTTCAGTATTTGACCTCGACCAGAAACAACCCCTGCGGCGGCGCGTTAAGCCCGGCGCGGGTACGGTCGCGGGCAGCCAGGATGCGGGCGAAGTCCTCGACGCTGAGCGCGCCGCGCCCCACGTCAACCAGCGTTCCGACAATGTTGCGCACCATGTGCCGGAGGAACGAGCGGGCCTCAATCTCGTAAACGAGAAAATCTTCTGCACGACGGACCGAGCTGCGTAAGACTGTGCGGCGTGGGTTGTGCGTGACCGAGTCAGCCCCCTGGAACGAAGAACAGTCATGGTCGCCAACCAGCAACGCCGCTGCCCGATCCATAGCCTCGTGATCAAGGGGAAGCGGCACCGGCCAGGAGTACCGCGCCCAGAAGGCTGAGGGCCAGGGGCGGTTCCAAATACGATAGAGGTAGGTGCGGCTCCGCGCGTCGCGGCGGGGGTTGAAGGTGTCGGGTACCTCCTCGACCTGTGTGACAACAATGTCCTGGGGCAAAAGCGCATTGAGGCTGCGCTGGAAGCGGTTGATATCGGTCACTGTGACACTCTTGAATGCTGCCACCTGCCCGAGCGCGTGGACTCCGGCGTCGGTCCGACCGGCCACGCGCAGGCGCACCGGTTCATTGAGAAGCCGCCTGAGTACTGCCTCCAGGGTGCCCTGGAGCGTCACCGCGTTCTGTTGTAATTGCCAGCCGTGGTAATGAGTGCCGTCGTATTCGAGGATGAGTTTGAGATGCAAGACGTTTTTTGTTGAAAAGTATGAGTACAGGCCAACATGACAGCCGCCATCGGCTTTCATGTGACCAGCCACAGGTCACCCACCAGGAAATTATCTCTGTATGCGCCTAAAAGTAAAGTGGGAAGTGGTGTGGAGCAGAAAAGACCTGCGCCCCTGCTGACTTGCCCGCTCGCAGAGTGCAGCCTCAAGTCTGGCATACTTTCTGCACGCGGGGACAGTGGCGCCCTTGCGGTGTTCTCCTCCTTCTTTGCCGGTAGAGAAGAAAAATTTTTTCTTCTGCATACTTACCCCATTTACGACTCCTGCAGTCCACGCTTTGAAAAAGCGTGCCCGCAGCAGTTCCGCAGCCGGGAACTTTTTTCTCCGCTCACGGTCTAATAGAGATGTAGACAGATCTACGGGGGGACTTCTTTTCTTTAGCTGTGCCCCGTCGCGCTTGGCAGGTTCCACACGGGTAAATCACTGCAAGTGATGAGACTGCGCTGCAACCCGTTACCCGGCTGGTACGTTGTCTGGAAGCGGAGCGGCTACAGCTATTTGTTGAATAAAATCGCAGAATTCTCAGTCTACTGCGTTAATGAGTTGTTGTGAGCGTTGACAAGGGGCGGTTGGCTTGATAGAAGCCAGAGCCGGCTTGGGGTATTTGGCTGTGGTCTGCTGCTGCCTGTCTCATCCTCTGTAGCTAAAAATCTACAGGAGTGTAGGAAAATTATCCACACCGGAATACCCGGTGAGTCGTAAATTCTTCATTTTCTCCCTTGTAGCTAAAAATCTACAGGAGTGTAGGAAAATTATCCACACCGGAATACCCGGTGAGTCATAAATTCTTCATTTTCTCCCTTACACAACCAAACAAACAGCAAAAGACAACCAAAAGGAGGTCAATATTCAGATTAGTACTGCCAATAGAGCAGTCACTCTGCAGGGAGCGCTCGCGACTGCAAAAGAGAAGACTGACGTTGGCGTCAAAGCCCAGTGAAAAAGGAGAACCGCAATGATAGCAAAAACGTCTCGACGTGCGGAAGACCTGGGAACGGTCTACCAGACACTCTTCCTGGACCTGCCCTTTGCCGGAGCGAAGTGGGGAATGGGGATTGGGGGAGGAAAAGAGACGGCGGAGGTCGCCTGGAAGGGCTACGACGCGTGGATACGGTGGACCAGTGCTTCTATAGACGACTTGTATCGCAGCCCCCTCTTGGGTGCGGTGGTGATCCGCTCCCTCGACGGGTTTTTACGCTGGCAAAGGCTGAGTAGCGCCCTGACTAAGGCGTTCTTTGCCGGCATGTGGCAGACTTTCGGTTTTGCCCAGATCACTGACATGCAAACCTTGCAGATTGAGGTCCACGCTCTGCGCGAGGAGTTGCGCGCCCGTGTCCAACATGGGACAGAGACCGCCGACGGTAGAGTAGAAGCAGACCCCCACGCTCTGCGTGAGGAGTTTCCCTCCTTCACTGCTAGTCTTCCAGCTCGCAGCAAAGAGAGAGAGGCCATGAGTGTGGACCTGCTCGACTGCTTTGAGCCAGTAGATTTCGCCGCGAATTCAACCCCTGCCCAAAGCGAGGCGAGACAGGCTCCCACGGACCTGCTCGACTACTTTGAGCCGGTAGATTGTAGTACAAATGCAGCTCCCGCCTACGGCAAAGACGGAGAGGCCGCTACGGAGTTGGCAGCGCAGATGGAGGCCTCGCCGGTCGAGGTGAAGGGGGATAGGGCAGGTGTCGAAACTGCAAGACACCGTGTAAAAAACCGGACAGGCCAACCTGCTGCAAAGGAAAAGGAAAGGAGGGAGAAGGATGCTGTCGCTGCTTAGCCACCTTCCCCAGTACTGGACAGATGGCGCCATCCGCTATCTGGAGGGCCTTCGCCGTGGCCTGACTGAGCCTTTTCCACTGCGCGAAGATCCCTCCCCGGTCACTCCTTACGAAGTGGTCTATGAGGGGGGCAAAGTCCGGCTGCGTTACTACCGGGCCCAGGGAGAGCCCCAACCTACACCGCTCCTTTTGGTCTATGCCCTTATTAAGCGCCCTTACATTCTTGATCTCTTGCCTGGCAAGAGCGTGGTACAAAGCCTGGTCCGACAGGGATTTAACGTATACCTCACCGACTGGATCCCGCCCAGCCGTTCAGATAGCTGGCGGGGATTTGACGCCTATGTCAATGGCGACCTGGCCAATGTAGTCAGAGCGGTGGAGGTCCGTGAAGATACAGATCAGGTTTCCTTGCTCGGCTACTGTTTTGGTGGCCTGCTGACCACCATCTACACCGCGCTCCATCCTGAGCAGGTCAAAAATCTCCTCACCCTCGCCATGCCCTTGGACATGAGCACGCAGCAGATCCCCCTCTTCACGCTGATGAACAAATTCAGCGCTGAGACTGTTGACCTCATCACTGCCATTTATGGCAACTGCCCTGCCTGGTTTGTCAAAGCGGGGTTTAGCGCTATGTCCCCCGTTCATCATGGGCTGGATAAATATGTCTCCCTCTACCGCAGTCGTGAACGTGAGGACTACGTCCAGATGTTTGATCTGTTTGAGCGCTGGATGAACAGCGATGTGCCGCTGGCTGGGCAGATCTTTCTCGAGGTCACAAAGGAAATTTTTCAGAAAAATCTTCTGGCGCAAAACCGCCTGCAGGTGGGGGGCAGGGCGGTGGATCTGAAGCGAATCACTTGCCCGGTGCTGAACGTGGTCGCGGAACAGGATGACGTGGTACACCCCACCTCAAGCCTGCCTTTCCCCGATCTGATCGGCAGTGCTGATAAGGCTAATTTGCTTTTTCCCGCAGGTCATATTGGCGCGGCGGTGAGTTCAGCAGCCCAGAAAAAGCTCTGGCCCCAGGTCGGCCAGTGGCTGAAGGAGCACGCTTGACGGAGCGGTTCGTTTTGGAGAAAACGTGTCCTGGAAAGGCGAGCCCGATGCCCGGGCAAGGAATGTAGAGAGCCAACCATGCCATCACAAAGCAAGCGCGGAGGCAGGAACCGACACAGACGGGTGGTAGCCCCGCTAAGAGAAGGAGGAACAAACATGGCAGACAGAGAGAGTCGTTCTTCGATGATGTCACAGTCCTATGCTGACCTGACCACTCCGTGGCGCACTGGCATGAAAGAGATGGTTGCCAGGTACGTCGACACCAGCGAGAAGCTGGCGAAGGGAGCCCTGGATTTTCAAGAGCGGGCCACCGCCTGGGCCAAAGGGACCCCATGGGCGCCGCTTTTCGAGACCCAGCACACTATGGCCAGCCGGTTTGTCGAGAGTTGGGCCAGCCTGACGCGCAAGCTGTGGGACATCGAAAAAGAGGAGCACGCACACAGGCGAGCCGAGAGAGCCGAGGGATAGTAAGGAAGGCTTCCTGCAGCAGATTGCGTGCGAGGTCCCAGCAGTGGTAGGCAAGGGATAGCAGGGGCAGCCCGAGATAGACGTGTGGCAATCACCACCTCGTATCTGGATTATTGCTACCAACTCGCCCGGCTCCTCTATGACCCGGTCTACGGCGGCGACGGTGTGCCGAGAGGGAGAGGAGAGCCGGTCCTGCTCATTCCCGGGTTTTTTGCGGGAGACTGGACCCTAAAAGTGATGGCAGGATGGCTGAGCCGCATCGGGTACCGCCCGTATCTCTCAGGGATCGATTGGAACATTGGCCTTCCCAAGCGGACGGCAGAGCTTCTTGGGTGGCGGTTGACTCACATTCTCAGAGAGACCCAGAGTCCTGTAGTCGTGGTGGGTCACAGCCTGGGAGGGTTGCTTGCCCGTTTCCTTGGTGTCCATTTCCCTGAAAGCGTTCGCCATGTGGTGACCCTAGGCTCTCCCATCCATAGCCCCTTGAAGGCCCTTCATCCTTTTATCCAGTTAACCCTGAGCACGCTGCGGGTCTTGTGGGGGCCGGTGGGCGATCCTTCTGCTGAGTTTACTGCGAGCGTCTCCTCTCCCCTTCCTCAGCAGGTGGGTTTTACCGCCATCTTCTCCACAGCCGATGAACTCGTGGACTGGCGTACCTGCCTGGATGCGCAGGAGGACAACCGGGAAGTGTCAGGCCAGCACCTGGGATTGATCGTCAACCGAGAGGTATACCGCATCCTGGCCGCCGTTTTGGTCGCCTCGCCATAGCCCCCCTGCTGTGCGGACCTACTGCTCAATGGAGAGGCAGCGGCTCGCGCACGTGGAAGTATCACTTTGTGATGCGCTTGCGGTTACCTACTGGATAGATCCTCACCGCTGCCACGAACCAGAAACCCAGCGGCGCTGGAGCCATAGGGCTGGTTACGCGCTCTGTGATCGCTCCTGCTCCGCCCCAGCGGTCCACTCTCTGTGAGGGGTCTCTTGCCGTGGTGATGCGGAAAACGACCGTACCCTAGACTAAGAGATTCGCGCTTCGTCCTGTATGTCGCGGCTCAGCCCCGGCCAGCCTGCAGTTGTGCCGTAGCCGGGAACTTTTTTCTCTGTTCGCTGTCTAAGAGCTAGGGCAGTAGTCTGCTCACCGTCTCAGAGCGAAGACACCAATCCGCGCCGGTCAGCAGGTGTTGTTGCTGAAACGGTATAGATGGGACGGATTCAAGACACCTAACGTTCATGCCGTGCGAACTGCCTCTCGCAGTCATTTCAGGGGCAGTTCATTTTTCTGCAACCTCAGTAGGCTACAAAACGTGCCAAGCCCTCAAAGGAGGAAAACCATGGCAGACAAGACAGCTCAGAAGCTGGAAGACCTCCTGACCCTGTATAAAGCAACCCTCGTTGATCTACCCCTTGCCGGAGCAAGGTGGGGATGGGGGATGGGGGAGGAAAAGGAAGTCGTAGAGGTAGCCTGGAAGGGCTACGACGCGGGAGTACGGCTGGCCAGTACTTCCGTTGACGATCTGTATCGTGACTCTGTAGTGAGCGATTTTATGGCCCGCTCCCTCGACGGGTGGTTACGTTGGCAGCGGCTAAGCCAGGCAGCGGCGAGCGCCTTCTTTGCCGCGCTGTGGCCTGCGGTCGGTCTGCCCACGGCGGCAGCAGTGCAGGCGCTGTCTGAGGAACTCCGCTCCGTGGACACCCGCCTCAAGGCCCAGGATGTGGCACTCCAGACCCTGCGCGCGGAGTTCCTCTCGCTGATGACAGACCTGCTCCCGGCCCAACGCCCAGAGAGCAAGGTCCGCACTGAGCTGGTGGAACAGCTAGCGGCTATGCCGGCCCAGAGGAACAGTAAGGAGACCGCCACCACCAACGCCACGCCAGCCGGGCTGCCTGAACAACTCAATCGCACCACGTCAGATTGGTACACTCCTGCAGCCACCAGTCGTCGGGACGACCGGCCGGTCGCCTCGACACCGGCCAGTCGCAACGCAGCCGAGGCTCAGGCACCAAAGCGGTGACTGCGCCAATAGCCTATGGGTCTGATTGAGCAAGCGGCCGTACGGGACAAGACTGGAGGACAGGCGAGACGCTCACTGGGTAACCTCTCAGGCTTGCAACAATACACAGCTCTCTCGCAGGAAACCGGCGAGGAGCAATCCTGCAGACAGAGGAGGAAGCAATATGGCAGAGCAATGGAATCATGCCCCGCTACTGAAGCTCGTCTCTGAGCTGGCTGCTACCTGGCAGACCGCCACGAAAAAGGTGGCGGGCTGGTACATCGACGTAGGGGAGAGACTGGTGAGAGAGACCGTTGAGTTACAGAAGCGGGTCACCGACTGGGCCACCGACACCTCGTGGATCCCGCTGGTGGAGGAGCAAAACACCATTACCGACGAGTTTATTGAGCGGTCAACAAACGTGGCCCGCAGACTGTGGCAGATGCAGATCGAGAAGGGCAGAGAAGCTGCGCAGATAGCCGAAGAGGAGATGACGCGGTTGGCAAGAGGGCAGGCGTGAGAAAAATGCGGTGGCCGCTCACGACACTGAATCTGGTGTGTAGCAGAACTCGAAATCAAACCACCTGAGATTGGTACACCCTGCTAGCCCCTGCCCGACGATACATCATCGGGCTCAGCGCACGAAGCCCGGTAACCCGGGCTTCCCAAAACCTGGCGCTGTGCCCGTCAAGCGGCTTCAGCCGCCTTGATGCGCCCAGCCCGGTGCTTGAGCGCCGGGCGTGCGTGGGTGCTCTATGGGTGTGCGCATGTTGCGGAGTGCGATTTAGTCGGTGACTGCAAGACCCCTTTGATTCCCTTCAATCCTTAACAGTTTCGTTTAGGACAGGCGTGTCGAAGCCAGAGAGCATGACCTGGGTGCCATGACTCTCTTCACACATTGTTCTCCAGTGAGTCACCCTACTGGAAAGGGAGCTGGACCTCTATGTCCTGAAAACTCTCCGCTGAAAAATCTCCACTAAGGAGGGGGGTGCTGTGAAAGCTGCTGAGCTACTGATGCACTGTCTAGAAAATGAAGCGGTCCGCTATATCTTTGGGGTGCCCGGCGAAGAGATCATGGATCTCTTGGATGCCCTGAGGGACTCGCCAATTACCTTTATCCCCACCCGCCATGAGCAGGGGGCGGCCTTTATGGCGGATGTGTATGGCCGGCTGAGCGGCAGGGCCGGGGTGTGCCTCTCCACTCTCGGGCCTGGAGCTACCAACCTGGTCACCGGGGTCGCCGATGCCAACGTGGATCACAGTCCAGTAGTTGCCCTGACCGGACAGGCCGGCCTGGACCGCATGCATAAAGAATCCCACCAGTACCTAGACCTGGTGGCCCTCTTTCGCCCGATCACCAAGTGGAACACGCAACTCAAAAGGGCCGACACCATCCCGGAGACGGTCCGCAAAGCCTTTAAGCTGGCCCAGGCAGAAAAATGCGGCGTTACCCATATCGACATCCCGGAAGATCTTGCCAAAGTGAACGTGGATGGAGATCCCCTCCTGGAGCAATGGCCTCCTCACTCCGGGCCTCTGGCTTCCCAGGTAGAAATGGCAGCGCGGATCATCTCAGAGGCACGACACCCAATCGTCTTAGCGGGGAACGGCGTGGTGCGGGCCGAGGCCAGCGCAGCGCTGGTGCGGTTTGCCGAGGCTCTAAACATCCCTGTGGCTACCACCTTTATGGCTAAAGGGGTGATCCCTTTTAGTCATCCTCTGGCACTGGGAACCGGTGGGCTGCGGGCCCACGACTACATCTCGTGCGGGTTTGATGTGGCGGATGTGGTCATCGCGGTGGGCTACGATCTCGTCGAGTGTACTCCTGCCCTGTGGAACCACCAGCGGGACAAAAGAATCGTGCACGTGGACCTGTCTCCCGCCGAGGTCGACGCTGCCTATACCGTAGCCGTTGAGGTCATTGGCGATCTCAGCACCTCTCTTGCCGAGATGGCTGCTCGAACGACCCCCAGCCAGGCCAGCTGTCGCCGTGCTGGACTACGGGATGCTCTGGTAGCGGAGATCGAAGAGTATCGCAGGGATACCAGCTTTCCCGTCAAGCCCCAACGGCTCCTGTGTGATCTGCGGGCAGCGCTGGCCCCGGAGGACATTCTCATCTCTGATGTCGGGGCACACAAACTGTGGATTGCCCGCCTGTACCCCTGCGAGCATCCCAATACGTGCATCATCTCGAACGGCTTCGCCTCCATGGGACTCGCTGTGCCTGGGGCGGTGGCGGCCAAGCTCCTCTTTCCCAGCCGAAAGGTCGTAGCGGCCACCGGGGATGGGAGCTTCTTGATGAACTCGCAGGAGCTGGAGACTGCGGTCCGGCTCGGAGTCCCGTTTGTGACGCTGATTTTTAACGATGGCGGGTACGGCCTGATTGGTTGGAAGCAGCAGGCCCAGTTTGGTCGAGAGGCCTTTGTCAAGTTTGGCAACCCGGACTTCGTGCGCTACGCCGAGAGCTTTGGCGCCAGGGGGTATCGGGTAGAAGCGGCCGATGACCTCCCGCCAATTCTGCACGAGGCGTTCTTACAGCAGGGACCAGTCGTGATTGACTGCCCGGTTGATTACCGGGAAAACCTCGCCCGCCTCTACCACCGGACCAGCAGCAATGGGCGACGCCTCCTGCACTAACTACCTCCACACACAGAAAGGGGTTGAATCATGAAAGGGAAAGTTGCTGTTTGCTCCGCGCCCCTCAGGGAGCTGGAGATTAGAGAATATCCCGTGCCCGAGGTGGGAGCGGAGGACATCCTGGTTAAAATCCGCCGCGCCAACATCTGCGGCTCCGATCTGCACATGTGGAGCGGCCATGGCCCGGCCGTCCCGCCCGGTCTCCTCCGGGTCCTTGGCCATGAAATGATGGGAGAAGTCTACCGCCTGGGGAAGCAGGTGCAGAGGGATTGCCTGGGCCAGCCTCTTACCGAAGGGGACCGGATCGTCTTTGCCTATTTTGTGCCCTGTGGGGCGTGCGCCGCGTGCTTTGACGGTTCTCCTGCCTGCCCCAACCGCTACCGCTATTGGCTCGGGCAGAGCGTTGATACTCCACCCCACTTCCGTGGGGCGTACGGCGAGTACTACTACCTGCGCCGGGGACAAATCTTCTGCAAGGTGCCGCCCGAGCTGAGCGATACGATGGTCTCGGCGGTCAACTGTGCGCTGTGCGAAGCCCTCTACGGCCTTGATCAGATCGGCATCCGTCTCGGGGATACAGTCGTGATCCAGGGGGCTGGAGGCCTGGGGCTGTACGCGACCGCCTTGGCCAAGGAGTTGGGCGCAGGCCAAGTCATCGTCCTGGGCCGCCGGCCCGACCGGCTGGCGCTGGCGCAGGCGTTTGGCGCAGACCTCACGCTCAGCAGTGAGGAACTGACCGAAGAAGAGCGCCGCGCGCTCATTTTTGACAAAACCCACGGGCGGGGGGCAGATGTGGTCGCCGAGTTCATGGGCTCTCCAGGAGCGGTGGAGGAGGGAGTGCGATTGTTACGGCCAGCGGGACGGTATCTCTGGGTGGGGAATATCACCCCTGGCCTGTCCTCTCGTCTGGACCCGGGAACGGTTGTACGGCTGGCACAGACTGTGAAGGGAGTCATCGCCTATGCGCCCTGGGTGCTGCCCCGCGCCCTCGACTTCCTGGTCCGCTACCGCCACGCCTACCCCTTTGAGCGGATCATCTCCCATACGTTTCCTTTCGCCGAGATCAATACGGCCTTTGCCTGTGCCAGTGAAGGGAAAGCCGTCCGGGTGTCGATCGCGCTGTAAGCGCAGGCCGGCGAGGCGGGAAGGCCTGCAACGGCGGGAGGCACAAGACAGCAGGGGAAGCCTGAGACCAATTTGCGTTTCATGGTGGAGGGGTCCAATTTATCGGACCCACAAAAGGGCTTCATCAATCAAGCCCCTATGGATTTCTCAGCAAAATCCACTGTACTATATGAAGTGCAACTTGGTTATGAGACGCAAAATGTGGCAACTCACTACCTCGTATCCGGACTGTTGCTATCAACTCGCCCGGCTCCTCAGTGGCGCGGTCTACCGCGGCAACGGTGTTCCAAGAGGCAGAGGAGAGCCTATTCTGCTCATTCCTGGGTTTCTTGCTGGAGACTGGAGCCTGAGAGTAATGGCGGGATGGCTGAGCCGCCTGGGGTACCGCCCGCACCTCTCAGGCATAGCCTGCAATGTGAGAGATCCCAACAAGACGGGCGAACTGCTTGCTCAGAGGCTGCCTTACCTCGTCAGGGAAACGGGTAGCCCTGTCATAATTGTGGGCCACAGCCTAGGAGGGATGCTCGCCCGCTTCCTGGGTGCCCACTTTCCTGAGCTCGTCAGCCATGTGGTCGCCCTAGGCTCCCCCATCCGCAACTTTCCGCAGGCGGCTCATCCCTTTGTCAGGTTAGCGTTTGTTGCCTCGCAGGTTCTGTGGAAAGAGGTGATGGGTGGGACGCCACCTGACCTCTTTGGCTTTATCCAGAGCGTTTCCTCTCCTCTTCCTCAGGAGGTAGGTTTTACCGCCATCTTCTCCAAACAGGACGAAATCGTCGACTGGCGTGCCTGCCTGGACCCACTGGGAGACAACCGGGAGGTGTCGGGCAGGCATGTTGGCCTGGTCGTTAATCCAGAGGTCTACCGTGAGCTGGCTGGCGTCCTGGCCACCTGCGGCCAGAGGAAGGAGGTGCGGCCGACACGAAGGGTGTTCCTCGTGCTCTCCTACTTGACGCGCAGATTCTTTTCCTCCCATAACCAGCCCCCCGTTATCAATACTTAAACCTTCCTGCCCTCCTGCCGATAGGGAGCGTGAGGAAAACACTCTGGAGACCCCAGTGTCGCAGTCTGGAGAAAGTCTAGGCCGTCCTGGGGTAAGCGCCAAGGGTGCAAGAGGTGAGTGCCATGAGCAGCGCCGAGGTCCCGGAACCGCCCGCCGTAGTCCAGCGTCAGTTGGACAACGCCACTTCCCAGTTGGCCCTGTACGCGCGCGACCTCAAGCGCGTAGTGAATGTCGAACGCCAAAAGACCCGGGAACTCACTGCGGCCAACCAGCAGTTGCACACCTATGCCAGGGACCTGAAAATCGCCTTCGCCGCCGAGAAACGCAAAAACCAGGAGCTAGAAGAAGCCTACCTCGACACCTTGCTCCGTCTGACCCACGCCTCCCAATACAAAGACGAGGAGACTGGCACCCATCTGCGGCGCTTGAGTCACTATGCCAAGGCCCTGGTCCTGTATCTCGGGTTCAGCGAAGTGGCAGCGGAGCTGATCTTCAACGCTGCCCCCCTGCACGACGTGGGCAAGGTCGGCGTGCCGGATGCGGTGCTGCGCAAGCCGGGGCCACTCGATCTGCAGGAGTGGGAGCTGATGAGAAAACACCCGGCTATTGGCGCCAGCCTATTGAAAGGGTCCCCCTCACAGCTCTTGAAGATAGCCGGGCAGATTGCGCTCACCCATCATGAACGCTGGGATGGGAGCGGCTACCCGCAAGGGCTCAAGGGCGAGGAGATCCCCCTGGCCGGGCGTACGATAATGCTGGTGGACCAGTACGACGCACTCCGTAGTAAACGGCCCTACAAGCCTGCCTTTGACCACACTACAACCTGCGACATCATCCTCAAGGGTGACGGGCGCACCCTCCCCCTACACTTCGACCCGCGACTGCTAGAGGCCTTCCGCGCTATTCACCGCGAGTTTGAGGCCATCTTTGAGCGGTTCCGGGATTAGACAGAGCTGACGCTCTTTCCCCTGCAAGCAGATTTATTGAGCTTTGGGGTAAGGAAAACCCGGCCTGTGCCCTGCCGAGCACCCCCGGGCGGCGAGCGGAGTACTCTGTCATTTTTGTCACAGGCCGTGTCAGTTCTGGCAAGGGGGACTGGGCGGGAGACAACCGGAGGCGTCTAAGTATTGAAAAAATATAGGGGTATGCTGTTGGCATGGGGTGTGCTCTAAGCATCGGCGAACTAGCCGCGATAGTGGCTGAAGCAACAAAATCACTGAGGGCTATAGAAGAGTTTCCTCAATAGGTCCACCGTAAGGGGGAAATGGTCTCATTGCTCGACGCCCCAGCGCCTCTTAAGGGATCGAAGTTTTTATGAACACCCCGCTGCCCCTTCTCCATCGCGAAGACGATCCGTATGATGCGGAATTGATACAGTCGGTGCTTGCCACGGAGCGAACCGAGCGCAATGGGATCAAGGAGGCGCAGCGCCACGGCGAAGAATATTTTCGCTTGCTTATCGAGAACGCCTCAGACCTCATTACCATTCTGGATGCCGATGGAACCATCCGCTACGAGAGCCCTGCTGTTGAACGGGTGCTCGGGTATAGCCCCCAAGCCTTAACTCATAAGAACATCTTTGAGCTCGTTCACCCGGACGATACCCCACAGGTGCGGAGTGCCTTCACTCATGCCCTCCACACTCCGGGTACGACGCTCTCGGTGGAGTGCCGTTTCCGGCATCACGACGGCTCGTGGCGTATTTTTGAAACCATCGGCAAAAACCTGCTCGATGATCCCGCAGTCGCAGGCATTGTGATTAATTCCCGTGACATCACCGAGCGCAAGGCGGTAGAGCGGCTGAAGGACGAATTGATCTCCGTCGTGAGCCACGAGCTGCGCACGCCACTGACGAGCCTGCGCGGGTTTGCTGAGCTCTTGCTGCAACGGGACTTCCCGCCAGAGAAGCAGCGCGAGTTTGTGACCATCATCCACAGTGAAGCCCTCCGCTTGACCAACTTGATCAACGATTTTCTCGACCTGCAGCGCATGGAGTCGGGTCGCCAGATCTACACTTTTGCCAGCGTCGATGTAGCCCCGCTCCTGCGCGAGGCCGTGGCTGTGTTTACCTCCGAAGGGGGGAAACACCCCTTGCATCTTGAGGCACTCGATACCCTGCCGCCGGTCCGAGCCGATGCGGAGCGGATCAGCCAGGTGCTTTCCAACCTGCTCTCCAACGCGGTGAAGTTTTCGCCGTGTGGCGGCGAGGTGACCGTGGGCGCACGCCAGGAGGGTGCAGAGATGGTAGTGTCGGTGACGGACCAAGGGGTGGGAATCCCGCCTGAGGCTGTGCCCAAGCTCTTTAACAAGTTTTACCGTGTAGACAGCGTGGCGACCCGCACCATCAAGGGCACAGGGCTGGGGCTGGCGCTGGTCAAGGAGATCGTCGAGGCCCATCAAGGGCGCGTATGGGTGGAGAGTGTACTTGGTCAGGGCAGCACCTTCTTTTTTACCCTGCCCACAGCTCCACCGGCCACGCAGGCTCTGTCTGCCTCGGACACTGTAACCGGCGAGAGCCCGCATATCCTCCTCGTAGAAGACGACCAGGCCTACGCCCGGTTGCTGTGCGAACACTTTGCGAGGGTGGGGCTGTCTGTGACCACGACGGCCTATGCAGAACAGGCGTTGGAGCTGGCACGCCTTTCACCCCCGCGTTTGGTGCTGACGGATGTCTATTTGGCTGGACGCATGGACGGGTGGGATCTGTTGATAGCACTAAAAGACGATCCAATTTTGCGCTCCATCCCCGTCATGGTCATCTCCGCGGGCCAGGAGGCCAATGTCCGCGGTCTGGCGCTCGGAGGGGCTGACTACCTCCTGAAGCCAGTCTCGCGGCAGTGGCTGCTACAAGCCATCCGGCAGCGACTGTCTTCCTTGTCCGGCAAGAGAGTGCTGGTGGTGGATGACGATAAGGTCTTGCGCCGCCAGCTGGTGGAGGCATTGTCTGCGGAGGAGGACATTGAGGTGGAGGAGGCCGCCAACGGCCCCGAGGCGCTTGCGCGCATAGAGCAGTGCACGCCCGACTTATTGCTGCTGGACTTGCTCATGCCGGAAATGGACGGCTTCGAGGTGCTGCGCCAGTTGCGTGCTGGTAAGCACGCTATGAATTTGGCCGTGCTGGTGGTGACAGGCAAGGACTTACTCCCTAGCGAGAAGGCCTACATCAAGCAAAGGCTGGCCTCTCTGGTGAGCAAGGAGGAAGCCGGGCTGGACTACTTTGCCCAGGTCATCGGGCAAATATTGGCAGCCTGAACCCTCCCCATGGCTACCTTCGTTGCAGCGCTTCCGCATGAGGGCAGTGTCTAGCTGGACGTCCGCCGTCAGGACGGCAGACGGAAAAGCTTAGATTTAGCAGGAATTTTCGTGCCTTAGCCCTCTTAGCGGGGCGCGCCTCTGTCTCCAGTTTTATACAGGGATTAGTCTCAGTAGATGCAAAATTTGGCTTCACCGCGTCTCGCCCGACGGTTCACCGTCGGGCTATAACTTACCAAGCCCGCTGAAGCGGGCTGTAAGAGCCGTCTTGAGACGGCTTGGTTATCTGAGCCCGCCAATCCATTCGCGGGCAAGGCTGGGGCAGACAAGAGAGGACACCCTTAGCCTTGTCCTGCTAAACTTCCCTGCCTTCCTGTCGATAAAGACCATGATGATAGCCTTGCGTGAGGGAGGGGCTCCTATGAAGACTATTCTCCTGGCTGATGACGAAGCGAACCTGCGCATGCTGGTCCACACCACCCTTGACGACCCCCAGTACCGTATCCTGGAAGCAGCTGACGGTGCCCAGACTCTGGCGCTGACCAGAGCGGAGCACCCCGACCTGTTAGTGCTGGACTGGATGATGCCTGATATGAGCGGCATCGAAGTGGCCCAAACCCTGCGCCAAGACCCCGCAACCTCCCATATTCCCATCATTATGTTGACGGCCAAAGGGCAAGAACGGGATAAAGAGCAAGGGCGGGCTTTGGGTGCCTCTGCCTACCTGGTGAAACCCTTCAGCCCGCTAGAGCTGTTGGAAAAGGTCCAAGCCATCTTGGGGTAAGCGCCCCGGTGTCAGCAGAGAGCGCTATAAGCAGCGCCGAGGTCCGGAAACCGACCGCCGCGGTCCAGCGCCAGTTGGACGGCGCCACTGCTCAGTGGGCCCTGTACGCGCACGACCTCTTGGACGACGCGCTGAAGTGCTTTCAGGAAGCAAGATCCGTCAGGGTCGAGGTCCGTACGACAGCAGAGCAAGTAACTCTTAACCTTAGCCGATTGTGGGTGGAGGTTTCTCCCCCAAGTGGCACAAGAGCGTTTCCCACCGTTCACCCTCGCCGCTGTCATATGCCGCTCACGAGGGACGGTGCTCGACCTGCCCCTCGCAAGTGCGATCGTTGAAGCCTGGGGTAGGCGGATGGGGGTGGAAAGCGGAGGGGTTGGGCAGGAGACGACATTCAACGACGCATTTCCCGCCGTGCCCCAGGGTATAGCCGGTATCACTCGGAGTCCTCAGCCGGGCTCCGGACTCTCCAGGGGGAGCTGTGGCAACTAAACTCTTTGACAGCACGGTCATTCGCGGAGTCCAAGAGGCCATGGATTTCATGGCCAACGTCCTCGAATCGTCCACCGAATATGCGCTGATCGGCAAAGACCTCGAGGGCAAGATTCTCCTGTGGAACGAGGGCGCGCGGCGGCTGTACGGCTATGAGCCAGAGGAGGTCGTTGACAAGGCCAACTCGTCCCACAGCGAGTACGGCAAGGGGAGTACGTTTACGGTGGTAATTCCGGAGAAGTGGTATGGCCCGTATCTTAGCGATCGAAGATAACCCGACCAATCTCGAACTCATGGCCTATCTCCTCCGGGCCTTTGGCTATGAGGTGCTGGAGGCTACTGATGGCGAGGTGGGCCTTGCGGTGGCGCGCCGCGAGAGGCCGGATCTGATCATCTGCGACGTACAAATGCCTGGGGTCGATGGCTACGAGGTAGCCCGGCAGCTCAAAAGCGACCCTACTCTCCGCATGATTCCCCTGCTGGCTATCACCGCACTGGCCATGGTCGGTGACCGCGACAAGGTACTGGCGGCGGGCTTCGACGGATATATTGCCAAGCCTCTTACCCCGCAGACGTTTGTCCAGCAGGTGGCAGCTTTTCTGCAGCCGAACCAGCGTATCACCTCCAAGCCCGAGCCGTCCGCCCCGGCCCCGAAGAGCCTGCCGCGTTCGGCCAAACGTGTGACCATCCTCGCGGTGGATAACTCGCCCGTCAATCTCAGCCTCATGCGCAGCATGCTCGCACCCTCTGGCTACGCAGTCGTCATCGCGGCGGGGGTGAGGCAGGCCCTCCTACTTGCCCGGCAGGCTCCTCCAGACTTGATCCTCTCCGACCTGCATATGCCGTATGAGGATGGCTTCGACCTGCTCAAAGCCGTCAAAGCCGACCCTACGTTGTGCTCCATTCCCTTCATGTTCATCCCCTCCACGGTGTGGGGCGAACAAGACCAGAAAGAGGGACGCGCCTGCGGCGCGCGCAAGTTCATCGTGCGTCCGATCGAGCCGCACGCATTACTCGCAGAGGTTGAAGCATGTCTGAGGCAATAGTGTCGGGTGACGGGTGGCGTGTGTCAGGTGCCGGGAGACGGGTGGCATATTCATTTCGTCCCTTGTCACTCGTCACTCCACAAAAGGTAATCTATGGCGACGATACTAGTTGTTGATGACTATGCTACGAACCGCCAGGTCCTCACGGCGTTGCTCGGCTACGGCGGCCATCGCCTGCTGGAGGCCGGTGATGGTCTGGAGGCGCTCGAGCGGGTGCGCGCGGAGAAGCCTGACCTCGTCATTTCTGACATCCTCATGCCGACCATGGACGGGATCGAATTCGTCCAGCACCTCCACGCCGACCCTGGTCTCGCCCAGACCCCAGTCATTTTCTACACCGCGACCTATCGGCTACACGAGGCGCACGCTCTCGCCCAGCTCTGCGGCGTCTCCCGCGTGCTCTCCAAGCACTCCGAGCCCGCAGAGATTCTGCGGGTCGTGAACGCGGCGCTTGGCCCTAAAGGAGCGCCCGTGCCCGCTCCTGCCTCCTCTCCCCCAGAGGGGAACCATAAGTCCCCAGCCCTGGCCAGCGACCACTCCCCCAACTCCCTGGCGACGCTGCGCGCGCTCGAGCGGCAAGTGGTCACGCTGACCGAAGCTGGCTTAGAGGTCACCACGCACCTGGAGCCGCGCTATGAGTTCTCTGACAAACTCGCGGCCTCGCTGACCACCCTGCAAGGGCTCAGTCTGCGGATGACCACGCTCATCGAAGCCGGCTTGGAGCTGACAGCGCAGCGCGATCCGCTGCGGCTGCTGGAGACTCTCTGCCGCGCCGCGCAGGATATCGTCGGCGGGAAGTACGTGGCCGTGGGCATCCTGGACGAGGAGCAGCCCACGCTGCGGCACTTTGTGGCCCGGGGGATAGACCCGGAGACGCAGGCTCGGCTGGGGGCCCCGGCGCCGCGGGCGGGTCTGCTGGGGCGGGTGCTGGCGGAACGCCGCCCGCTGCGCCTAAGCAACCTGAGGGGTGACCTCCAGCCGCTGGGCCTGCCAGTCACCCACCCGCCGATCGAGTCCTTTCTCGGGGTCCCGATTGAGGCCCCGGCCCAAGTGTATGGGTGGCTGTACCTGGCCAATACACTGGGGGCGGCCGAGTTCAGCCTAGATGACGAACAGTTGGCTACCACCCTCTCAACGCAGATGGCGTTGGCCTACGAGAACCTCAAGCTGTACGAGACCATCCAGCAGCATGCGGCTGAGTTGCGCTTGGAGGTCCTGGAACGGCAACGGGCGGAGGCCGCGCTGCGGGAGAAAAACGAAGAGGTGGCGGTGATGTCGCAGCAGCTGTGGCACGTAGCCAAGTTGGCGACGATGGGCGAGCTCACGGCCAGTATTGCCCACGAGCTCAACAATCCTCTGGCAACAGTGAGCCTGTGGGTTGAGTCCCTGCTGAGGCAAGTGCCGGCGGATGATCCGAATCGGCAGGCGCTGCATGTCATGGAGCAAGAAGTGGAGCGCATGGGTGCGCTGGTCGCCAACCTGCTGCAATCGAGTCGCCAGAGTACCCTGCAGCTCTCCACCGTGGACGTGTGCGAGGAGGTAGAGAAGTCACTAGAGCTGATCCAGTATCATCTGCGTAAATATGGCATCACGGTCGTGCGCGAGTTCGTGCCGAAGGCGCCAACGCTGCAGGCCGACCGCCAGCACTTGCGCCAACTCTTCCTCAACTTGCTCACGAACGCGAGCGACGCCATGCCACAAGGTGGGACACTGACAGTGCGCGCGGCCGCAGGCCTGCTGGAGGGTGGCGCGGCCACAGCGGTGATCGAGTTTGCAGACACAGGCATGGGCGTTGCCCCTGAGGAAGAGGTGACGAGTCTAGTCTGAGTGCAGTCGAAGAATAAGGCGTAACGCGCCCCCTGCCTGACCACAACATGCGCCACGCCAAAGGTATACTCTATGTCAACCGCCAAACTGGGACGAATACTGGTTGTCGACGATGAAGTCAATCTGAAAACCGTCCTAGTAGAGACGCTCAGTGAGCACGGCTACGAGGTCGTGGGCTATACCTCAGGCCACGAGGCGCTGGCAGCGCTCCAAGAGCACAATTTCGACGTGCTGCTCAGCGACTTGATGATGCCAGAGATGGACGGTATTACGCTGCTGCGGGCGGGGTTGGACCTTGATCCGGATCTGATTGGGATCATCATGACAGGGCAGGGCACGGTTCAGACCGCTGTAGACGCGATGAAACTGGGCGCCTTCGATTACGTGCTCAAACCGTTCAAGCTGCAGACTTTCCTGCCCACCCTGGCCCGCGCCATCCAGATGCGCCACCTGCGCCTGGAAAACCTCCAACTGCAGGAAACGGTAGCGATGTACGAGTTGAGCCAGACACTTGCCTTCACGCTCGATCCGCAAACGGTGTTGAGTAAACTTGCCGACACCGCGCTGCAGCAAAGCAAGGCCGACGAGGTGTCCATCCTGCTGCCCACACCCGACGGCAGTGAGTTCTACGTCGCTGCCGTGCGTGGCCAGGACCGCGACACTCTGCTGGGCATGCGCGTGCCGTTCGAGCACCGCATCGCCAGTTGGATGGCGCGAGAGCGCGCGCCGCTCATACTGGATGGTGAGGTCAACGATGAGCGCCTTGTGCCCCTCGTGCCCTGTGCCGACATCCGCTCCGCCGTCGTCATACCCTTGCTGGCGG
>WNGG01001838.1_pt1 | contig 31574 bp, 37 predicted proteins | sample 5400661 | NCBI WGS metagenome assembly WNGG01 (sample SAMN13153372, study PRJNA577476) | soil metagenome | isolation source: 100 cm soil or saprolite under Garry oak tree replicate 1 | place: USA:California | collected 2016-06-15
GAATCGCCTGCCGCGCGGGATGAACTCGATCCGTTCGACCGGTCGTTCCGGATGAGGATTTTCCCAGCACCACAGGTAGTATCCGGCCGGCCATCCCATGGCGTGCTCCACCAGGCGGACCCCGGCCTCGGCCCACCTGCCCGCCAAACGCGGCAGGTTGCGGTCGCTGGTATCGGTGACGGCGAGGAACGGCAGACGGCCCCATGCCGGCGGCACCACCTGGATTTCGAACCGCTCTCGGATGCGCGCGACCACGACCCCGCCGCCGGCCAGGTGAAACGCATACTCCGCGACGGTCTGTCCGACGGCGTGACCGGCTGGTGCGCCCGGCTCGAGCAGCCGGTGCGCGACGATCACCCGCCGCGCCAGCCGGCCGATCCCGGCCGACATCGGGGCGCCGGGCAGCAGGAAGCACCGCTCCGCAGACGGCGGCTCCGACCCGATCAGGAACGGCAGGCCGCGCAGGTCCACCCTCCCGAGCGGAACATCGCCCGGCTCATCGCCAAGGACGTCGACACCGGCGTTGCAGGCAGCGGACAGGTCTACTGGCTCATAACCCGGCATGCGTCCGATCGTAAGGCGAGCGGCCGGGCTGATCCCAGTCGATTTCGGCCCCGCGGCCTGACGGGACCTGCGGAGTGTGCTGCCTCCATCAGCAGCGGATCCCAGCGCGCCAATGATCACGATACTGATTGCGGCCGGAGTCACGCTGCGCCGCTCGGTCCTCGACCTCGCCGATTGGTCGTAAGGACAACGCCGACGCCGGCCCCGAGCGTGGCGCAGGCTCGATCCCGTCGTGCTGGCCCAGGTAAGCGGTCCCGATGGGACGCCAGTCCCAGGACAGGGCCGACCCCTGCTGGACGACTAGGGTGAGCTTGTCGATGGTTACCTCGCGGGGCGGCAGCGACTTGCCGAGTGCGGCGATGATGGGGGCGGTGGGTTGCTGGCTGGTGCTGTAGCACAGGGTCACATGGGGGATCCAGGACGGGTCGGGGGTGCTGGTGACGCCGGGGGTTCCGGTGATCTCGAGGGTGGCGGCCTGGGCGGCTTCGAAGATCGGAGCCAGGGCGCTTGCGGGGGTTAGGGGGAGGACGATGCCTGCGGGGTGGTAGACCACGCGGTCGAGGGTGACGGAGGTGGGCGGCGTGCCGTTGAGCTCGAGTCTTGCCTTGGCGAGCATCTGGTCCAGGTCGGCCTGGGGCAGGTCCGACGCGCGGCCGGCGAGCAGGACGGTGGCGTGCAGCCAGCGCAGCGGGGTCATGTGCAGGCCGGGGAAACCGGCGAGCCGCTGCTGTGCTTCTCTCGCGATCGCCTGGACTGGTTTTAGGTTGCCGAGGAGCAGGTGCCAGCACACCGAGTTGCTGAAGTTGGGCGCTCCGGGCCGCGGCCGGCGGCGGTCGGTGAACTGCTCGGGCAGCATCAGCAGGCCGCGGGAGCGGAGATGAAGTCGCTGATCTGCTGCCTGAGGGCTGCCGCCATGGCACTGTCCGCCAAACAGGGCTGGGAGAGCATCTGGTCGAGAGTCTGGAGGTATCCGGTTACGGTGTCGATGCGCATCTCGGGAGCCAGTTCCAGGACAGGCACTATCTGGGCGGCGGCACCGTCGAGAGAATCCAGCATCAGGTAGGCCATCGCGGCGCCGGCCCTCACCTGAGCCCAGGTGGCGAGCACCTTCGGGGCTCCGCCTTTCCAGTCGGCTTCCGCGGTGGCGGCGGCGCCTAGAGCGCCGACGGCATCGCCGGTGTGCAAGGCGACCGAGAGGGAGAACAGAGCCTGCCTGGCGGGCGGAAACGACCAGACCGAAGCGTCGTGCGTGCCGAGGCGGCGGTAGAGCAGTTCGTAGCGTTCGGATAGCTCATGGTCGCCGCGTTCCCAGCCGCGGATCATCCGGACCAGAGCGTCGGGCGCGGCGACCGGCTCGCTGGCGACATGACGGAGCTCGCGTGCCGTCTTCGGCACATCCCATCCGCGCGACCTGCGCCATTCGCGCAGCGTCCCGCCATCGATACCGGTCACGGCGCGCACCTTCGCGTTGCCTGGCACATCAGCGAGTACGGCCCGTGTTACCGGGCATGCACTCGTGCTCCCAGGTGTCACTATCGCCGACAGGCCGCTACCGGTGAACTGGATCCGCCCGTTGGTGCGCGATGGTCATGAGGCGGTAGGCGATGAGGTTCCGGGAGGACAACCCGGCGGAGCTGGCCAGGGCGAGGGCCGCTGTCGCGGCCTGGCGTGAGCAGAACCCGGCCGGAACTGGCGAGGATCTGATCGCGGCAATCGGCCATCAGTTCCACCGGGATTACGGCGTCGTGCTCCGAGCGGTGCTGTTCGCGGTCGACCGGCACCAGGCCCGCCAGATCACCGGGGTCACACCCGAGGGCTTCCGGTGAGCGGCGGCCGCGCATGGCTGCCGCGCGTGCCGCTGGGACTGGTGCCGGACGAGTTCGACCAGGTGCTGCGCCTGCAAGCCTTCCGAACGGAGCGCGTGCATCAGCAGGCCCCCCGGTAGCGCTGCTCGCGGGCCGGGGTGTCTCAGCGGTCCAGATCGCGTGCAGGATCGCGAGGTGGTCGGCGTCGGCGAGGGGTTGCGGGTCTGGTGGCGGAGCGCTGCTGGCCGTCGCGCTCCAGCACGGCAGACAGCACGCCCAGCGCCGTGCCCGTCGCGGCAGGCGGGGTGGCCGGGGCGGGATCGCCGGACCGTTCGGCACTGATCTTGTCGTATCGGGCCAGTTCCGGAGCCGGCCGCGGGCCGGGCGCTGGGTCGGCACGCCTGGGCGGCCGGGTGAACACGTAGGCGGTGCTGGTGTTGGTGCGACGTAGGCGTGCGGCGGTCCTCGCTGCCGGTGATCACGGCCAGGCCGCGTCAGTCTGCGGAGCGGGGCGGGCCGACCGTGCGCCGGACGACGAGCCGTGGAGGGAGCACCACCTCCCGGGGCACCGAACGTCCCTCATCCAGCCGCTCAATGGCGGCCGCCACGGCGTGCTCGGCCTGCTGCTGCGTGTTCTGGCTGACGGTGGTCAGGTTCACGTGTGCCAGCCGCGCCAGCGGGCTGTCGTCGTACCCCACGACCGAGACCGATCCTGGCACGTCGACGCCGGCTCGGTTGAGCGCGTCAAGGAGCCCCACGGCACATCGATCGTTGAATGTCAGCACCGCCGTGGGAAGCTCAGGCTGGCCGAGCAATGCGGCGGCGGCGCGCAGGCCCGACTCCTCGGAGTGGTCTCCGGCGATGACGTGAATGCAGTCAGCCAGCCCATGCTGGCGCATCGCCGTGCGATAGCCGCGCCGGCGATCCCCCGGGATGACCCCCGTTCCGCCGTCGACGTAGGCGATGGCCCGATGTCCAAGCCCGGCGAGGTAGCCCACGGCCTGGGCGACCCCTTGGTCGTCCGCGGTCCTCACCACGTCGACGCCGTCGGCTGCCACCCGGCGGCCGACGGCGATCACCGGCAGTTGCCGGCCCAGTACGGCGAGACGAGCCGGCGAGGCATCCGGGCCGAGCAGGATCAGCGCCTCGCAGCGAAAGTCCAGCAGGGTCTCGACGGCCCGCCGCTCGTCCCTGGTGCGGGTAACCGTGCTCAGTACCAGCTCGTAGCCCGCGTGTTCGGAGGCGGCCTGGAGATCCTCGACGAGCTCGGCGTGGAAGCTGTTGCGCACCTCCAGGAGCACGCCGAGAAGATGGCTGCGCCGGCGAGCGAGGAGACTGGCCGTGCGGTCTGGCCGGTAGCCGAGCTCTCCGGCCGCCTGGAGGACCCGGCGGCGGGTCTGCGCGCTCGGACCGGGGGCGTTGCTGAGTACCAGGGACACGGTGGCCGACGAAAGCCCCACGTGCGTGGCCACGTCCTCCAGGTGCGGGCGCCGGGCGGCGGTGGCGGCATCGCGCGCCCTGGCGTCATCCTCGTCCACCGGCTCCCCAATGGTCCGCGCTCGTATGTCTTGACAAAGCTGCCTGCCACTCTGCATAGTACAGGCACGATTTAAAGCGCTTTAAACAGCGCGCCTCGTCGAAAAAAGGGAGCGAAGGATGAGTGACTCCTCGATCGGGGTCGCCGTGATCGGGGCCGGGATGGCCGGCCGGGCGCACATCAACGGGTATCGCGCCGCATCGACCGTATTCGACTCCGGCCTGCCAGAGATCCGGCTGGTCGCCATCGCCGATGCCCACGAGCCCTTTGCCGTCGACGCGGCGAAGCGGTACGGGTACCAGCGCGCAGAGACCAGCTGGGAGGCGGTCGCAGCGGCACCGGACATCGACGCCGTGAGCGTCGTGGTCGCGAACCACCTGCACCGTCCGATCGTCGAGGCGCTGCTTGCCGCGGGGAAGCACGTGCTGTGCGAGAAACCGATGGCGCCGACGGTCGCCGACGCCGAGGCGATGGCGGAGGCGGCCGGGAAGTCGGACCGGGTGGCTGCCGTCGGGTTCACGTTCCGCAGGTCGCCGGCCATCAACGCCATCCGCGAGCAGATCACCGGCGGCAGCCTCGGCCAGGTGATGCACTTCAACGGGCACTACTGGTGCGACTACGGGTTCGACAAGGACGCGCCGATGAGCTGGCGGTACAAGGGCGGCCCGGGATCCGGCGCGCTCTCCGACATCGGCAGCCACCTGGTGGACCTCGGTGAGTTCCTCTGCGGCCCGGTGGACAGCGTCCGCGGCAGCGTCCTGTCCACGCTGATACCCGACCGTCCGGTCCCCCTGGGGACGGTGGTGGGCCACGCCGCCGGCGTCGCGGTCAGCGAAACCCGGGAGCCGGTCGAGAACGAGGACGTGGTCGTCTTCACCGCGACGTTCGCCAGCGGCGCCGTCGGCACCTTCTCGGTCTCCAGGATCGCCTACGGCCTGCCGAACTCCCTCGGCTTCGAGGTGTTCTGCGAAGGCGGGGCGGCCGCCTTCGACCTGGCCAGGGCGGCGGAGTTCACGATCGCCGACGGCTCGGCCCCGGAGCCGGTAAACGGCTACCGGCAGGTCCTGGTCGGCCCAGGCCACCCGTACATCACGCGCGGGCTGCCCATGGACTTCCCCAGCGTCGGCCACGGGCAAAACGACCTGTTCGTCTTCCAGGCACGGGCGTTCCTCGACCAGATCGCCGGCCGATGCGAACTGCCGCCGTGCCCGGCTCTCGCCGACGGCCTGCACAACATGCGGGCGCTCGAAGCGATCGTGGCCGCCGCCGACGGCAAGGCCGTCAAGGTCAAGTAAGGAAACCGGCCAGCGGCCGGGAAACAACCACCAGCCAGAAAGGACCGCCCATGAAGCTGGGCGCCTACACCGCATGCCTGCACGACCGTCCGCTTCCCGAAGCCCTGGACGTGCTCACATCCAACGGCCTGACCTCAGTGGAGGTCAACACCGGGGGCTTCATCCCCTCCCCGCACTGCCACCTGGACCTGCTGCTGTCCTCCGAGCAGGCCCGCAGGGACTACCTCGGCGTGTTCGCCTCCCGTGGCATGGAACTCACCGGCCTGAACTGCAACGGCAACCCGCTCAACCCGCTGCCCGGCGTCGGCCCCAAGCACGCCGACGACCTGCGCCGCACCATCAAGCTCGCCGGGCTGCTCGGAGTCAGGAACGTGGTGACGATGTCGGGCACCCCCGGCTCGGACCCTGGCGCGAAGTATCCGTCCTGGGTGGTGAACCCCTGGGACGGCGTCTACATGGACGTGCTGGACTACCAGTGGGGCGTGGCCGCCGAGTTCTGGACCGAGATCGACGCGCTCGCCAGGGCCAACGACGTCAGGGTCGCCATCGAGATGCATCCGCACAACCTGGTGTTCTCCCCGGTCACGCTGAAGAAGCTGGTGGACCTGACCAGCGCGCGGAACGTCGGAGCCGAGATGGACCCCTCCCACCTGATGTGGCAGGGCATGGACGTCGTCGCATCCATCCGCTGGCTGGGTCCCCTGGTGTTCCATGCCGCCGCCAAGGACGCCATGATCACTCCGGGCGTGGATATCCGCGGCGTCCTCGACACCTCGTTCGAGCGGGTGCCCGCGGACGCCCCGGACAAGGTCCCCACCGGCATCGGATTCTGGTGCAACGCCTGGCCGGCCAACCCCGCCTGGCGATTCGTCGCGGTCGGCATCGGCCACGATGTCGCCTACTGGGCCGAATTCCTCACCGCACTCGCCGACATCGACCCCGACCTCGCCGTCAACATCGAGCACGAGGACGCCGACTACTCCCGCGTCGACGGCCTCGCCCTCGCCGCAGAGAACCTGAGAGCAGCCGCGAAAGCTGCCGGAGTTTAAGTTGAGGCGGACGATCTTGGTTGCGTGCCAGAAGGGTGCGTTTCTGTCGATGCCTGTCGCCACCGTCCAAGGCGCGGAACGCTAACGTTCCCCCGCGATTGAGACGGGTTTGTGAAGCGGGCGACGGTGTGGTGCCAGCCCGCCCGGTCGCCGTCCTGGCAAGATAGCGGCATGGAACGCGTGATTGGAATCGGCGGGTACTTCATGCGGGCCGCCGACCCGGCGGCCCTGGGCGCGTGGTATCGCGATTGCCTGGGTCTGGACGCCGATGAGAACGGCCTGTGGCGTCAGGAAACCGGGCCGACGGTGTTCGCGACGTTCGAGTCCGGGACCGACTACTTCGGGTCCCGCGCCCAGCAGGCCATGCTCAACTTCCGGGTCCGCGACCTAGATGCGATGCTCGCGCAATTGCGCGCCAAGGGAGCGGATGTGGCTGAAGAGGCGCAGGAGATGGAGGGTGTCGGCCGGTTCGGCTGGGTCACCGATCCCGAGGGCAACCGGGTCGAGCTGTGGCAGCCCGCCTGACCGCGTCTTCACGCAGGCGGTGACGTGCTGGCGGGCCGGCGCCGGGCCAGGATACGAGCTGGTGTTCACCGGCCGGTTGCTGGTCACCCTGGCCCGCTTGTAAGCATTCCAAAATAAAGGGAGTTTGCGGTGTGTCGCGGCTGCGGAGCGCACGGCACCGGCGGTTGCCCGGTTTGCGGTGATTTCTTCCCTGCTGCGGACGCTCCGTGCCCCTGCCGCCCCGTCCAGGGGGACTGCCGTCCCATATGTTTACAGTTCCGGGTGCTATCACCCCCGAAACTGCAGACATATCGCCGGGCCTCCGGCAGGTAACCGGCATTCCGGGCATTGCACCCGGATCAACAGGCGGCTTCTTTCCCGGCAGGTCATCGCAGCGGGGCGGCATCGGCGAGTTGCCGCTGTCGCGGGAGATCAGCCGCTCTAGCCGGGCGGCCCGCTCCCCCAGTTCGTCATTGCGTGCCCTCAGGTCCGCGATAACCCCGTCCCTGTTCTCGTTCATCAGCCGGAGCCGCTCGTTCGCCTCCCGCAGCCGGGCGTTCTCCGCGCGCAGCCCGACCGCATCACCGGGAGTCTCGGGCGTAGGCCGCCAGCGATCTTCTCCCAACTGTCTTCGCTCCTGATGTCACAGACGGCCGGGGCTGCCTCGTCTCGGGATTGAGAGTCAATTCTGGAATCAAGAAGGTGACGGTCATGCGGGTGTTCGTGGCAGGCGGGAGCGGGGCCTTGGGGCGGCGGCTGGTGCCGCAGCTCGTGGCCCGGGGCCACCAGGTGACGGCTACGGCGACGAGCCCGGCCAGGCTGGGCTTGCTGGCGCAGCTGGGCGCGGACGCCGTCGTGATGGACGGGCTGGATGCGGTGTCGGTCGGTGAGGCGGTGGCTGCGGCCAGGCCGGACGCGATCGTGCACCAGATGACCGCACTTTCCGCGGCGCACGCCGGAAAGCCCGATTTGAAGCACCCCGACCGCTTCTTCGCCACCACCATCCGGCTGCGCTCCGAGGGGACGGATCACTTGCTGGCCGCCGCCGAGGCGACCGGCGTATCCCATGTCGTCGCGCAGACGTGCGCAAGCGGCAGTTCCCACTGGTCGGGGGCGGCACCGGCTACATATCCTGGGTGCATCTCGACGACGCGGCGAGCGCTACCGTCCTGGCCCTGGAGCAAAAGGCGACCGGCGTGTTCAACATCGTCGACGACGAACCAGCCCCGGCCAGCGAGTGGCTGCCTTATCTGGCCGGGTGCGCAGGGGCGAAGCGGCCGGTGCGGGTCCCCAAGTGGGCGGCCCGGCTGCTGGCCGGGGACATGGCGGTGATCATGATGACCGAGGGGCGCGGCTTCTCCAACGCCAAGGCCAAGCGGGAACTCGGCTGGGAGCTGCGCTACCCGTCGTGGCGGCAGGGGTTCAAGGAAGAGCTCGCATGACCCGGGGTGAGGAGTTCGAGCAGCTGCGGCCGCTGCTGTTCTCGATCGCGTACCGGATCCTCGGCAGTGTGAGCGAGGCCGAGGACGCGGTCCAGGAGACCTGGCTGCGCTACGAGTCGTCCTCGACACAACCCACGTCAACCAAGGCCTTTCTCTCGGCCGCGGTCACCCGGATCTCGATCGACATCCTGCGGTCGGCCCGCGTACGACGGGAGGAGTACGTCGGGCAGTGGTTCCCCGAGCCGCTGCTCACCGACCCCTACCAGGACCCAGCGCGATCGGCGGAGCTGGCCGACTCGGTGTCGATGGCGGCCCTGCTGCTGCTGGAGCGGCTCAGCCCGCTCGAGCGGGCGGTATTCGTGCTGCGGGAGGTGTTCGGGTTCGGCTTTCCCGAAGTGGCGTCGGCGGTGGGGCGGTCGGAAGCGGCGTGCCGCCAGCTCGCGGTGCGGGCGCGGCGCCACATGGACGCGGGGCGCCCCCGGTTCGAGGCGGACCGCCGGGAGCGGGAGAAACTGGCGGTACGGTTCTTCGGCGCGCTCCGCGAAGGCGACGTCGAGGGCCTGCGGGAGCTGCTCGCCGCTGACGTTCAGATCGTCGCGGACGGCGGCGGCAAGGCCCCGCAGCTGGCCAGGGCGGTCATGGGCGCCGACAAAGTCGCCCGGGTGCTTGCCTCGATCTTCCCCTGGCTCGTCCGGATCGACGTGACGGTGCAGCCCCACCAGGTGAACGGCCAGCCGGGCGCGATCTTCCGCGACCGGGACGGCAAGGTCCTCAACACCTTGGCGCTCGACATACTCGACGGGCAGATTCAGGCGATCCGCTCGGTGATCAACCCCGACAAGCTCGGGCACCTGGGTCCGGTGGCGGACGCCTGGGCGGTCGCCCGCGAGATGAACCAGGCTCGCCGGCCCACAGATTGACCGGACGGTGTGGCCTGTCCGGTCGGCGGGGCTAGGGTCGAAGGCTGGCGCGGTACCCGGTCCGGGCTCAGAAGAGAGTCGGCGGTCCGGAGGGGACCGGCTCTGGGAGCGGCTCGACCTCGGGCACCCGGGCTCGCACATCATCGTGGAATCGGCGTGCCAGCTCGAGCGCGTCGACGTTGTCGGGGGTATGGATGAACACGGTCGGGGAACGCCCCTCACGCAGCCAGCCGGCCACTGCGTCGAGCCAGTGCTGCCATCCCGCGACCGTACGTGCCGCGTCGTCCCGGCCGATGTAGCGGACGACGGGATGGGAAGTGAGGGCGCCTGACCGGCGGGGCAGGCGTGGCTTCTTCGTCCACGCCTCCCGTTCGGCATCGCTCACCGGAGGGCTCTGGAACAGGACCGTGGTGTCGAAGGTCACCCATTCGGCGCCGACGTCACCGAGAGCACTCTCGAGCTGCTGCCCCGATCGCGGGTCCTCGAAGAACGCGCGGTGCCGTACCTCGACGCAGTACCTGTACTCGTGCGGGAGACGGCGCAGGAAACCGCTGAGCGCGCCGAGGTCGGCGGGGCTGAAGGACGGCGGCAGCTGAATCCAGAGGGCGTGGGCCCGCCGCCCGAGGGGTTCGACCGCGGCCAGGAAGGCGCGGAGCGGGTCGTCGACGTCGGCGAGGTGGCGCTCATGGGTGATCAGTTTCGGCAGTTTGAGGATGAACCGGAAGTCAGGGGTGGTCTGCCCGGCCCACGATTTCACCGTGTCGAGGGTGGGCGTCGCATAGAAGGTCGTATTGCCCTCTACGGCGTTGCACCAGGTCGCGTAGGCGCGGAGGCGGTCACGCGGTGACAGTGAGCGAGGCAGGTAACGGCCCTGCCAGGGTGCGTATGTCCACATCGCGCATCCGACGTGGAGTTTCATGGCCTCGAGGGTATCGGAGCTCGGGAGGGGCGCTGCTCCGTGCGATCCATCACGCGCTGGAGGATCTGCGCGACCGGACATCATGCTGTGAGGGGTGACAAAAAGTTGAGCGGTAAAGCGCCGGCCGCCGGGGGCACGGGCGGCACCCGGGCAGGCGTTCCCGGGGCACCGGGGTCCAGCTCCGTCTGGCGGGTGCCCGGCATGCCCTGGCTGCTTGGTTCGGCGGCGCTGTGGTTTTCCGGCTTCGCGCTGCTCGTGCCGGTCGCGCCGCTGTGGGTGATCCGCGGCGGCAGCGATGCCCTGGGAGCCGGGCTGGTCACCGGGGCCATGATGGCCTGCACCGTCCTGGCCCAGCTGTCGATGCGCCGGGTGCTGGCCAGCCTGGGGTGGCGCTGGACGCTCATACTCGGATCCGGACTGCTCGGATTGCCCGCACTGGGGCATCTCCGCACCGACGGGCTGTGGGCTGTCACGGCGCTGGCCGCGCTGCGCGGGCTGGGATTCGGCGTCGTCACCGTGTGCGGAGCGACCGCAGTGGCCGCCTTCGTGGAGCCCGGGCGCCGCGGACGGGCCATCGGCGCCCTCGGGCTGGCCAGTGCCGCGCCTCAGTTCGTGCTGGTCCCGGTCGCGCCCTGGCTCGCCGAACGGGCCGGATTCGGGCTGGTCTTCACACTCGCCGTCCTCCCCGCGCTCGCGGCACCGCTCGCCTGGCCGATCGCGCGAGCGGTGGGCGATAGTGACCGCGCCCTGGCTGATGGCGCCGGAGGTGGCACGGCCGCGCTGCGGCGCGCGCTGGCCGGGCCGATCGCGGCGCTGGTGGTGATCACCGCGGCAGGCGGGGCCATCCTCACCTTCACTCCGCACATCCTCGCCAGCCCGGCGCTCGGATTCCTGGGGCTGCTAGCGTTCACCGGGGCGGCGGCGGCCAGCAGATGGGTGGCCGGCGGGGTCGCCGACCGTGTCGGGCCCACCCCTGCGATAGCCCCGCTGCTGTTCACCGGAGCACTGGGGCTGGCGATGATCGGCCTGGGAGCGGACAGCATCCAGGCCGCTCCGAGCCGCATCCTGGTCATCTGCGGCCTGCTCCTGGCCGGGGTCGCCTACGGCGGCCTGCAGAACCTGACGCTGACGCAGGCGTTCACCGCGGCCGGCGAACCGGCACGGTCCCTGGTCAGCGTCGCGTGGAACCTGAGTTTCGACGCCGGGACCGGGCTCGGCGCGTTCGCGACCGGCGCCATCGCGACCGCGACCTCCTATTCGGCTGCGTTCGGCGTTCTCGCGCTTGCCTCCGGCTTGGTGGGCGGCTGCTGGGCACTGCCGGGGCTGGCCAGGCGCGGCAATTAGCGCGTAGCGGCGGCGGCAATAGCTGGCGAAAGCTTGTGCGGACAACAGGTACCTGAGGAAGCTGCCCATGTCGGGAGACTCCAGCCTGCTGAACCCCGCGCCGTTCGCGGTCTGGGACTACCGGTACTCCAGCCGCGTAAAACGGGGTCTGGGGCCCACAGACCCCGATAGATGGGGGCGGGGGCCCACGCACCCCAGGCCGGGTACCGCCGGCAGTGACCAGTGGAGCCTGTGAGGCATGTGAGGACTGCCGGCGGAAGGCCGACGTTACCGTCCCGGGATAAGCGCGTACCGAGGACTACATGGCCGCGGGCACGGCTTCGCCGTGACCCCTATCCGCGGGCACGGCTTCGCCGTGACCCCTATGGGCTCGATGCTCTACGAGGTGCCCGCGAACGTCGCCTGATCAGCGGGGCCGATGCCCGCCGCGGTGGCCAGGACGCTCCAGAAGTCCGGCGAGAAGGCGGTCCAGCGAACCGGGCCTAGGCCCGTCACCTGCTGACAACCGGTCGCATCGACGGTCACCGGCGCGAGCTTGCTGGGGAAGGTGAAATACACGTGATTTCGCGGAAAGGAGCCGATCCTGCTGATCGTCAGGTGATCAACGTCCCCGGCGTGCGCGCATACGGTATTGCCTGGCGGTGCATCCTTGGCGGACACGGTGCTCCCGCAGCCTGTCAGCGCGGCGCACGCCAGGGCAGCGACTACGGACAGCGGCGCCAGGGCGCGCCCTGGTCCGATTCGCCGGGCTGCGCCCATCGCGGCATCTTTCCTTTCCTGGCTTCGGCGTCCAGGCCGGCCCCGGGGCCAGGCCTGCGGCACTTGGACGCTTGGGGCGGGCCATCGGTGGCCGGCGCCAGGAGAAACGCGCAACTTCAGGCGGCCGGGTAAACATGGCGGGACCAGACGCGCCTGACCCGTTCGGCTGGAATGGGGACAGGAGCCGTGCGGCGGGCGACCCGGTCGGGGCCGCCCGCCGCACGCGGCCGGGAGACTTCTGGCCACTCGGCGCCGGACGCCGTGATCCCGGCCGCTGGGCTCGCCCTAGGGTGGAGGCCATCATGACCGAAAGCCAGACGCCGCGTGGCCGCTTGCGGCCCGTCATCAGGTTCCGGCGCCGTGACCGGCCGCGACCTACCTGGCGGCGGCGCCTGGCCGGGTGCGCCGTCGTCCTCGTGGCCGCCGTCACCGCCGCCAGCTTCGGCTACAACCTCGCGACCGGCCCCGCGCCCCGGCCGCCCGGCCTGCGCATGCTCAGCGCGGGCGGGTTCGACACCCGGTACCGCAGCTGGGGAACCAGCGGGCCGCCGGTCGTCCTGGTGCCGGGAGCCTTCGAGACGGCGGACACGTTCGCCGCCCTCGGCGCCGCGCTCGGCACCGATCACCGGGTGTTCGCGATCGACCTGACGGGCACCGGCTACAGCACGCCAAGCCCTCCTTTCAGCGCCGGCCACCTCGCGGACCAGTTGCTCGCGTTCCTGGCCGCCCAGGGATTGACCGGCGCGAACGCGCCCGTCCTGGTCGGGCACTCCAGCGGCGCGGCCGTCGCCGGGATGGCGGCGCTGCGCGGCCGCCACGTCGCGGCCGGCGTGGTGTTCCTCGACGGCGACGCGACGCCGCTGGGAGTCCCGTCCGTGCTCGGCTGGCTGCTGATCCCCCCGTACCGGACGACGATCCTGCGGCTCGGGCTGAGCTCCTCCTGGCTTATCCAGCGGATCTACGACGCCCAGTGCGGGCCGGCCTGCGCGCCGCTGACCGCGGCGGGCATCCAGACGTGGCGCCAGCCGCTGCAGCAGCCGGGGTTCGAATCGGCCCTCACGTACACCATGCGGCACGGAATCCCCAGCATGACCGCCGCCGAACTCAGCCAGCTGCGGTCGGCCGCCGGGCCCAAGCGGGTGATATACGGCGTCGGCGATTCCCAGCTTTCCGCGGCCGCGGCCGCTCAGGCAGCAGCGCGCATCGGCGCGCCCCCGCCGACGGCCGTCCCCGGCCGGCACCTGACGATGATCTCCTCACCGCGGCAGGTAGCCGCCGCCATCCGCGCGCTCACCCGGTCCGCCGGCCACCCCTGAAGCAACCGGGCGGCGTCCGCCAGGCCGTTGTGACCCACTGATGTGCCCCCGCGCTGCCGGACGGCCCCGCTTGCGGGGCGACCCGCCAATCCCGCTGTCCTAGGATCGATCGTGTTGTCAAGCCGGACACGGCCGCCTGGCACGAGGGCCGCGGATGACGGGCAGGGATGGGGTGCATGCGCGACAGTGAGGCGCCCGGTGGCGGGCGGCGTGGCGTCGATGCGGCGCTCGGCCTACTGCGGGGGCATGCCGTCACCGTCGGGGATGCAGCCGCTGCCGTCGTGGTGGCCGGGCTGAGCCTGTGGCTGCCGCGGTCCTTCGACCTACTCGCGCTTCCGGTCGCCGCGGCCGCGGCGCTCGCGGCCGCGGTGTCACGGCGCAGGCCGGCCTGGGCGCTCGGCCTGGTCTGGGCAGCAGCAGTGTCGCAGCTGCTGACCAGCACCGCCGTATTCGGGCTGGAGGCCGCGGCGGTTCTCGTCGGGTACCGAACGGCCCGGCGCGGGCGCCCTGGCACGGTATGGGCCGCCGGGCTGTCCATCCCGATTGGCGCCGTCCTGGTGATCGGCTTCGCGGTCCTGCACCCGCAGTCCCTGACCGGGGTCACCGTGGTCGCGGAACTGCTGCGCGTCTCCGGCGCGGGGGTCGCCACCGGGTTCGTTCTCGTTGTTTCCGTGCTCGCAGCCCCGTGGGCGCTCGGGCTCCTGGTCAGGCTAGACGCGCGGTACCGGCAGGCGCGGGGTGAGCGTGAGGTGGCGCAGGCGCAGGCCGCCGCCGTCCGCGAACTCGCCGAACTGAGGACGCGGCAGACCGAGCTCGCCCGCGAGGTGCACGACGTGGTCGGCCACTCCCTGGCGGTGATCATCGCTCAGGCGGACGCCGCCCAGCTCCAGGCAGGCGGCGACACCGGCGCGGTGCATACGGCGCTGGCTCAGATCGCGGCCGTCGGGCGCACCTCGCTGGCCGAGGTCCGCGGGGTGCTGTCGCAGACCCGCGGGCCGGCGACCGAGGCCGATCGGGCCGAGCTCGACCTGTCCACGCTCATCGACGGCGTCCGGGGCGCCGGAGCGGCGGTGGACGACGTCGTCACCGGCCGGGCCGGCGACCTCGACCCGGCGACCGCGGCGGCCGCCTACCGCGTCCTGCAGGAACTGCTGACCAATGCCCTCAAGCACGGCGCGCCGGACGGGCCCATCGGTGTCGGCCGGTGCTGGACGCCCGGCGGGCTGACCCTGCGGGTCACCAATGACCTCGCCGCGGACGGGGGGCCGGTGACAGAGGGCATGGGCCTGCACGGGGTGCGCAGCCGGGTCGAGGCGGTCGGTGCGAGCTTCCGGACGGCCACCATGCACCCGCCAGGCCGGTCGCCATCGTTCGTGGCCACGGCGTACTTCCCGGTGCAGGTAACCGGGCGGCGTGATGCAGGCACCGATCCGCGTGGTGCTGGTCGACGATCAGGCCCTGTTCCGCTCCGGTCTCGCGCTGACGATCACCGCTCAGCCTGACATGGAGGTCGTCGGGCAGGGCGGCGACGGGTTCGCCGCGGCCCGGCTCGTCCGCGATCTGCAGCCCGACATCATCCTGCTGGACATCCGGATGCCGGGCATGGACGGCGTTGAGGCATGCCGGCGCATCTTCGCGCCCGAGGCGACGGCCCGGCGTACCCGCACCGTCCGGGTCATCGTGCTCACCACGTTCAACCTCGACGACCGCGCCGCGGCGGCCATCCGCATGGGGGCCAGCGGATTCCTGCTCAAGGACTCCACGCCGGAGTTCCTCGTGGCCGCCGTCCGCGCCGTGCACGCGGGCAGCGCCGTCATGGCCCCGGGCGACCTGAGCGTCCTGGTCGATGGCACGTTGCGCGCCCGGCACGAGCCGCCCGACGCGTTCCGCACACTCACCGGGAAGGAACAGCAGATCTTCGCCGCGGTGTCGCGCGGGCTCAGCAACGGCGAGATTGCCCGGTCAATTCACCTGAGCGAATCCACGATCAAGACCCACGTGGGCAGCATCCTGCGCAAACTCGGGCTCCGCGACCGGGTGCAGATCGTTGTGTACGCGGTCGACCACGGCTTGCGCGACACCGGGCCCGGCCCGTCAGCGTGAGACCGGTACCAAGGTACCGGTTGCCCGGTCCCATAGGCCGATGCGTGACACCCACGATCTGCCTACCGTCGAGGTCATGCCTCCTGACCTGACTGCCCCGCCGCCCGGACACCAGATCCTGCGCGCCACCCATCTCGCCCGCACCTTCGGCACCGGCACCCACGCCGTGCACGCGGTCGACGGGATCGACGTGGACTTCGACCCAGCCAGCGTCACGGCGATCATGGGGCCGTCCGGTTCCGGGAAGTCGACCCTGATGCACCTGCTCGCGGGCCTCGACCGTCCGACCCGCGGCCGGGTCACCCTGGGCGCGACCGATATGGGAGCCCTGTCCGACGACGAGCTCACCGCACTGCGGCGAGTGAACATGGGCTTCGTGTTCCAGTCGTTCAACCTCTTCGACGAGCTCAGCGTCGAGGAGAACATCGACATCCCGTTCGCCATCGCCCCGGACACCGGCCGGCCCGACGGGCGCTGGAGACATCGCCTCATCAACGAGCTGGGACTGGCCAGCCTGCTGAGCCGCAGGCCGACCGAGATCTCCGGTGGCCAGCAGCAACGCGTGGCGATCGCACGCGCGCTCGTCCACAAGCCGTCGGTGCTGTTCGCCGACGAACCGACCGGAAACCTCGACCTGTCCACCGGCCGCGACGTGCTCGCCCTGATATCGTCCCTCGCCCCGGCGCAGGGCGGCACGGTGATCATCGTGACCCACGACGCGGTCGCGGCCAGCAGCGCGGACCGGGTGCTGGTGCTGACTGACGGACGGGTCACGCACGACATGCCCGCGACCCCGGCGGAGGAACTCTCACACATCGCACTCGCGGCGGCGGCGTCGTGATCGGCCCTGTCCGCCCGTCCGCCCGCTCGAGCCAGCAGCGTGCGGGCGCAGTCGTCACCCTCGTCTCCGCGCTGGGGGCCGCGCAGTCGGTCGCCATCGTCACGCAGATCGGCGGCACCGGCGATGCGGTCGGCGGCAGCATCTTCGGCGCGGGGCCGACCGCGCAGATCGTGCTAGGCCTGCTGTCGACTGTCTTCCTCGCCGTCGCGATCACCGTGACGAGCGTCGTCGTCACCGGATCGGCCGAGGTCGTGCTGACCGGGCAGGTACGCGACATCGCGCTGCGCCGGCTGCTGGGCTCCCCGGCCTCGGCCGAGCAGAGCCGCGCGACCCGCGCCATCCTGCGCCACGCGGTGACCGGAATGGCCTGGGGAACCGTCGCAGGCTACGCGGTCAGCCTCGTTGTCCTCTCCGCCGGACTGTCGGCTTCGGGCCAGTTGCACGTCACCGCGGGCGCGCTCGTCTCCTCGCCGCTCGTGATCATCGGGCTCGCCGCCCAGCTGATCGCGACCCGGGGCGCGGTGCGACGGGGCATGCGCGGCGTCGTGAACGTGCAGCCGATCGAAGCGCTGCGCCGCTCGGCCGATGCCGACACCGCCGTCACGGCCACGCTGGCCGTCGCGTCGCTTTGGGCCAAGGCGGCGCTGTGGGGCGGAGTGACCGTGCTGGGCCTGGCCGTGCTGGTGTCGACCCGCAGCCCCTTCGCGATGCTTCCGGCGGTAACCGGCGGCGTCCTGTCCTTCATCGGGCTCGTGTCGCACGGCGACCGATTCGTGCCGCGGCTGCTCGACGGCGTGAGCCGTGCGCTGCCGCGCACTCTCGGCGTCACCTTCGCCCGGCGGTCACTGCTGCGCCATCCGGCGCGGACGAGCCGGGCCGTGCTGGCGGTGTCCGCCACGGTGACGCTCGTCGCGACCTTCAGCGTCGGGATCGCCAGCTTCGAACGGGCCGTACAGGAACACTACGACGGATCCGCGGTGCAGGGACTCGCCGCCGATGTCCTTTCGGCAGTGGTGTCCGTCGTGGTCGTGCTCACCGGCTTCCTCGCGCTCACCGCGGCCATCGCGCTGGGCAACGCCGTCTCGTTCAGCGCCCGGCTGCGGCGGCGAGACCTCGCGCTGTTGCGCGTCCTGGGCCAGTCCGAACGGCACAGCCGCGCGGGCATCCTCGCGCAGAGCCTGCTGCTCAGCCTCACCGCGGCCGTGCTGGGCCTGGGGCTTGGGACGATCTACGGCTGGATCGGCGCGCAGAGCGTGTTCGGTGTCAAGGCGCCCGGGCACGTCGTGACCCCAGTCCTGCCGCGGCCGTTGCTGGCGGGAACGGCCGCCGCGACGGGACTGCTGACGCTCGCGGCGTCGCTCGCCCCGATCCGCGCCTCCCTACGGCAGCCGCCGATCCGCGCCTTCCTCACGCCCTAGCACGGTCCGAGTTGGCCCGTCAGCGACCCCGACGACATTGCCCGGATCGACCCGGCGGTGCCGCGCATTCTCGTCTAGCTCAGGTATCGGCTGAGCATTGCCGGGCCGCGCTCCCGGAGGTGACGCGAGCGGCAGAGGTGCCTAGCCCGTGCGGGCGGCCAGGCGCCGGTCTCGCGAGGCGGAAGTTGTCGATCAGGTCGGCCTCGCCGTAGCGATGACAGCCCTGATGCCAGTTGAGGATCCCGGACAGCCAGTTCTCCAGGCGCCGGGCGTGGCCGTGCAGGGCTTCCCGCGCCGCGGTGCCCAGGCCCAGGGTGCCGGGCAGCGCGGGGAGCTCGACGGCGACGATGCGCTGGAACTGGCGCATCCGGGCGGTCATCAGCTCGCCGGTGAGCCGCATGGCCGCCGGGGCACCGCAGTCGAGGAAGTTCTGCGCCACCAGTACGAAGTTGTGGATCTCTCCTTCGAACTGGATCTCCTTCTGGTAGGAGAACACGTCGTTGAGCAGGCAGGCGTAGTCGGCGGCGGCGTTCTCCATCGCGGCCACCGGGCGCGCTCGGAAGACCTCGGCAGGCACGCTCCCGCGGTGGGCCAGCCGGGACAGGCTCATCGTCAGGTCTGAGCCGAAGGTCTTGCGGCGCATCTCGACGTAGTCGACGGGATCCGGGATGTGGTTCAGCGCCTGGTTGGCCAGCTCCCAGATCCAGCTAGCGATCATGTCCCCGACCGCGCGGCGCAAGCAATCACGGGCCGGCCTGTCCATCGGCCCGGCGGTACGGGTCCACAGGTCCGCGAGGCCGCGCTCCAGCGCCATGACCGGCGCCGGCATCCGGGCCAGGTCCGCAGGCATGAACTGGGCCAGGCGGGCGTTGCAGGCCTTCGCGCCGGCGATGCTTGCGCCGCGGCCGAACGCGACGGGGTAGTAATCGTCCCCGTAGGTACCCCAGGTGAGCCAGTCGGTCGTGAGATCGAGCTGCTCAGCGGTGGCGTCTGGATGGATGCCTGCCGCGCACAGCGGCAGGTCGGCGGCGCTCAGCCTGCGCTCATCCCACACGCCCTCGCCGAGGATGCCCATGGCCCCGGCCCAGCCGGCGACGTGCGCACGCGAGGCGTCGAGGTGCGGGCTGAGGGTGAGCCGGAACGGCATTTCCATGGCCGGGCGCTCGAGATGACCGGCCGGCTGGAAGGGAACGTGGGAGAAGCCGCGCAGCCGCTGCGGAGCGGTCGCCGCCAGCGATGAGAGGATGCGGGCGGCCTGCGTGCCCAGCCCGGCCGGGCCGGGCGCGACGCCGGGGCGGGCGCCGGAGTACCTGGCGGACTGCAGGTGCCACTCGTGCCCGCCGGTCTGCCAGTCCTGGAGTCCTTTCACGTACAGCCCCACGCCCAGCCGGGCCGCCGGGTCCAGGCCGTGCTCATCGCACGTGGCTGGCACCTCGGTCAGCGCGGTGTGCTCGAACTGCTGCAGCCTGGAGGTCAGCAGGTCGTTCACCAGGTCGGCGGCCCGCTGGGGGGCGCAGCCGAGGAAGCGCTCAAGCACCAGCACGCCGTTGGAAAGCTCCCCCTCGTCGTGCACCTCACGCTGGTAGGAGAACAGGTCATTACGCAGGTGGATAGCGTCGGCGAACGTGTCCCGCAGCACCTGCATCGGGCGCGAGCCGGCGATGGCGGCGGGCACCTCGGCGTCGCAGGCGTGCTCGACCAGGTTGGCCGACCATGGTGCCCCGCCGACCTTGCGGCGCATCTCGATGTACTCGATCGGGTCGGCCACCCGGCCGGAGTTGATGTTGGCCAGCTCCCACAGCGACTCGTCGAGCAGGTTATGCGTGCTCTGCGCGAAGCGGGCCCGCCACTCGGCCGAACGGGCCGGCACGGTGCGGGCCCACAGGTCGGCCAGCCCCGCCTGCACCGGGTTGGCCGGAGACTCGGTGATCTGCCCGTCCGGCGGCATGAACGCGGGCAGCGCGTCCAGATGGGCCCGGGCTCCGTCCAGGTCGTGGCGGCGCTTGAAGAGCTGGACAAAGTGGTCGTCGAAGTAGAACACCCACACATACCAGTCGGTGACCAGGTCGAGCAGGTCTTCGGTGGTGTCCGGGTGCGTATAGGCGCACAGCAGCGCATAGTCATGGGCGTCGAAGTCGCGCTCACTCCAGATCACCGCGCCGCGCTGAGGCACGTCGATCATGTCCATCGACCGGGCCCACGACTTGCTGTGGGCCCGGGCTCGTTCCAGGTGCGGGTTACACCGGGCCGGATATGGAACGTAGAACTCGGGCAGGTCGAAAGACGAGGTCATCGCGGCGGTCCTTCAGCGGTCGAGTGAGGCGTTCTCGGGCATCCCGATCGCATCGGGTACCAGTCGCAGTTGATTGAATACATAGTGTAATCATCCGTCAAGCGGCGGCACGCTGCTGGTCAGTTGCCTTTCGGGCGGTACTGAAGCCGCTGCCGCGCCATCGCGCTGACGCCATTGCGTTGGTTATCCACTGCGACCTGCCTCGCCTCGTCAAGATCGGCCGGGGTCAGCAGGCCGTTGGCGAGCAGGAAGTCGGCGAGATCGCGCGCGTGACCGCGTTCTTTCCAGATCAGGCCCTGAAGCAGCTTCTTGTAATCCGATACCGCGCCCTCCCCGCTGAGGTCCAGGGCGATGACCACGTTCATCATCGGCACCGCCTGCGGGGCGGCCAGGCCGAGGATGAACTCCTGGTAGTAATAGGCCATGGCCAGCCGCGCCGCGGCGTTGCGCTCGAAGTAGCCGCGCACGCGGGCCACCGCGTCCTCTCCGGGCTCGATGCCGCGCCGCACGATGGTCCCGGCCCGAGTGGTCAGCTGCGCGCCGCCGTCCGGGACGGCCGGGTCGGCGCGCCGGGAGGGCGGCGCGTCGAGCCGCAGTCGCAGCACCCAGGTACCGACGCTGACCAGCCACGAGCCCTCCGGGAGGATGACCGGCAGCGCCTCGTAGCGTGCCGGGGCCGCGGGCAGCACGTGGCGCGCCGTGCGTTGCACGGCCTCGGCCCTCAGGGGTGTCTCCGCCGCTTCCGGCGCTTCCGGCGCCAGATACACCCGGTAGGTCGTGTCGCGACTGAACAACTCCCAGCGGTGGTGGACGTAGCGAAGACCCGCGCAGCGCGGGGCGCGGTGCAGCGTCAGATCCTGGTCGTCGCTGAGCGTGCGCCTGTCCAGCCAGGTGATTTCATCGGGCGGACAGCTCACCCACTCACCGCGCCCCGCTGACCACCGGTAAAGCCGACCCGTCGCCACTGCGTCGCCACTCCCGAACGACGGCGCGCCGGTGGCGCGGCCATCCAGTCTTGCCATGTCTGGGAATGACCATTGTCGCACTTGGCGGCGTCAGCTGATCTCCACGCGGGACAGCAGCGCATCGGGCCTGGTCCCCCAGCGGATCACATCGCCATCACTGAGCGGCTGCTCACCCGCAACGGGGGCACCGTTGAGGGTGAGCCCGTTCCTGCCCTGGTTCGTGATCCACCAGCGACCGTCTGAGAACGTGAATTTGGCATGCTCCCTGGACACCGTGGGCACGTCGGGGAGCACCAGGTCAACGGACCCGCGCCCGGCGCGGGCGCCGGACACCTGGGTTTCCGCCACTGAGGAGCCTGTGATCAGCCGCAGCAGGGGGGCGGCGGGAAGGTTCCGTTCCATGATCGTGACCATGCCGCCGCGGGCCGTCAGATCCGGGTCATATCCGTGCCATACGTGGCTGCGCGGCTCGGGATAGGCGAGCTGCGGGGCGGCGTAGGCGAGCTCAGGCTCGGCGTCCGCGTACCGGATAGCGGGCGCGTCAGGCCGGGTGCCGGCACTTACCGGATCTCCCTGCCGCAACCGATAGCGGCCGGGCGGGACGGCCCCGGCGGTGACCGACACGTGAGCCCGGCCCGGGCCGGCGAAGCGTGCGTCGTAGGCGGCTACCTGCTCTTCGTAGGCCTCGGTCAGGCTCGCGCTGATCACGCCTAGTTCCATCCGCTCGCGCAGGGAGATGAGATCATCGGAGTTCAGCTGCAGCTCGACGGCGTTCGGCGCCAGCAGCGACCCGCTGGGCGTGATCACGAACACGTCGGGCAGGTGCCGCATGGCGACCTTCAGCACGTCTTGTCCGTCGCGCCACGGCCGGGAGGCCAGCTGCCGTATCCACGGATGATCCCTCGTGACACCCAGGGCCCGGAGGCCGCCCACGGTCACGGCGGTGAGCCCGGCGATAATCACCAGCAGCACGGTGGCGGAGAGCACGGATCCCGTCACGACTTCCAGAAACACCCAGCTGGCCGCGATGCCGGCCGCGATCGCCCAGCGCCTTCGGCTTCGCTGCTGTAGCGGGGCGCGTGGCCGGCGGCGCGCCGCTTCCCTGCCTTCAGTCATTGCGCACCCTCCATCGACCCGTCCCTGACTCCTCCGCCGCACATCCGCTGGTCCCGTCATTGAGGATGCGGGCCAGCGCACCCGCCAGTCAACGAATCACCGGCAGCTTCCAGACATCTGGAATCTGAGGTGGCCGTCAGCACGATCATCGCGGCGGGCGCCGGCGTGCCCGCTGTTGTACTGGTCGTGGTGATCCTGGCCGGCCGGGGCCTTGACGCCCGCCACTCCGTTAGGCAACACTTACCGTTAGTGGAACCTGACCGAGCAAGTGACGGCTGGAGCGTGCTGGCGGACGCCACCCGGCGCGCCATCGTCAGCCGCCTGGCCGAGGGGCCGCAGGCGGTGGGACAACTGGCCGCGGAGCTGCCGGTCAGCCGGCCGGCGGTCTCCCAGCACCTCAAGGTCCTCAAGGACGCCGGCCTTGTCAGTGAACGCGCGGCCGGCACCAGGCATGTCTACCGGCTCAATCCGACGGCAGTGGCCGCGTTGCGGGATCAGCTCGACACCTTCTGGCAGAGGGCTCTGGCCAGCTACGAAGATGTTGCCGAACAAGCGACGGAGGAGAGTCCATGACCCGAACCGAGGTCCCCGTTGTTGCTGGATGAGCCCCTGGGCGGCCAGCAGCCAGGAGGGGGCGACCGGGGTGGTCGACAGGCGGCGCATGACCCCAAGCTCGCGATAGGAGGCGAGCGGGATCGGGAGACCGAGCAGCCCGAGCATGGCGATGGTGAATACGGCCAGGACCGGTACGTACACGTCGAATGCGGTGAGGCCGCCCAGCGTCGAGGCGGGCTGCTGGAAAGAGGGCAGCTCGCCGAAGATGACCAGCAGCACCACGGGGATGCCGATGCCAGCGATCAGGCCGACCGGCCGCCGCCAGGCCAGCCTGGCCTCGTTGAGCACGATCTGGCCGAATGCGGCGCCTCGCGGCGTCCCCGGCAGCGAGAGTGAGAGCGAGCTCATGCCACTGCTCCTTCCATGGGCAGGTGTTTTCCTGTGAGCTTTACGAAGGCGTCCTCGAGGTTGGACGAATCGAGCCGCACGTCACGGGCGGTGATGCCGGCCGCGGCCAGGGTGAGGATCACCGCGTTGACGAGTTCCCCGCGGCCGGTGACGACGACGTGCTGGCTCTGCCGCTCGACCCTCGTCACCTCGGGCAGCTCGCTCAGCAGCCGGTCATCGAACGGGGCCGACGGCAGGAACCTGACGCTCTTGCCGCCTCTGGCCTGCGCCGTCAGGCTGGCCGGGGTGCCGAGCGCGACGACGCGTCCGTTGTCGATCAGCGCGACCCGGTCGCACAGCCGCTCGGCTTCCTCCATGAAATGGGTTACCAGGACGATCGTCACGCCGCGGTCGCGCACGCCCTCGATGAGGTCCCAGGTATCGCGGCGGGCCGCGGGATCGAGCCCGGTCGTCATCTCGTCGAGCACCGCGATCTTCGGCCGGCCGATCAGCGCCAGCGCGACCGGCAGCCGCTGCCGCTGGCCGCCCGACAGGGACCGGTAGTAGTCGTGGCGCTTCCCGGCCAGGCCGAGCACCTCGGTCAGCTCGCCGACGTCGGCCGGCTCACGGTAGAACGAGCGGTACATGTCGAGGATCTCGCCGACCCTGAGCTTGGCCGGCAGCGCGCTCGCCTGCAGCTGCACCCCGACGACCTCGTGGATCCCGGCCCGGTCGGCATGCGGGTCCAGGCCCAGCAGCCGGATCGTTCCTGAGTCAGGTACCCGGAGCCCGATGGCGCACTCGATGGCGGTGGTCTTGCCTGCTCCGTTCGGCCCGAGAATGCCGAAGATCTCGCCCACGGCCACCGAGAATGAGACGTCGTCGACCGCGACCAGGGTCCCGTAGGTCTTGCGGAGATGCGCGATCTCGACGGCCGGCCGGCTCCTGGTCCGCCCTGGCCGGAGGGTGCCGACCGTGCTTCCCGTTGCGCCCATGGCTGCCTCCCTTGCCCGCGCGCCGCTAGCCTGGGCGCGCGCTTACTCCCGACACGCCGTCGGTCCTTGCCCAATAAAACTGATATCACTATGATAGGTATGTGGTATCAGCCATGTCAAGCGGAGGTGGTGGCGATGAGCGCTCAGGTTCCCGCCGGCTGACCCGCCTGTCGTACGCTCCGGAGATCGCTCAGGCCATGCTGCGCCAGCAGCAGGCGAATGCCGTCGTCGGCGCGCGGATGCGGATCGTCGAGGGAGCGGTCGGCATGGTTCAGCTGGCGCTGCAGCGGCTGCAGGCGGAGGACGTGGTCGAGCTGGATGAGGAGCGCAAAGCCGCGATGGTGTCTAATCTTCTCGTGGTCTTGTGCAGCGAGCAGGCAACCCAGCAGGTCGTCAACACTGGTTCCCTCTACCAGTGAGGGCGCTGCCAGTCACCATGGGCACGGTAACGCTGTGAGCGAGCGCAAGGGCATATTGCTGCGGCTGGACCCAGCCGTTCACGACGCCCTGGCCAAGTGGGCCGCGGACGAGCTGCGCAGCACAAACGCCCAGATCGAGTTCCTGCTGCGCCGCGCGCTTGCCGACGCGGGGCGGCTGCCCAGCCGGGCCGGCGAGATGCGCAGGCCCGGCCGGCCGCCGCGCAGCAAGCCGCCGGACTGATCGCACGGGCCGAACGGGTCGCGATGTCGGCTACCCTTCGGCCAGGCTGCGGCGCCGCGAGGCCCACCGTCCGGTGTCCGCCTTGATGACCTCGTTGACCTGGCCGACCAGTCGCCTGCGGGCTTCGGTGTCGCGTTCCTCGCTGGGCAGCAGGCGGTAGTCATTGACCGCTACCCGCAGGTCCGCCCAGGCGCTGCCGAAGGCAACCCAGCGGTCGTGTGAGTCCAGCACCCTGTTCAAGCCGGTGAGCACCACCGTCGTTCCGGCCAGGACCGCCGTGATCCAGGCGGTGGCCTTCAGCGCCGCGGCGACGGTCGTGGTGGCCGTCATGAGCAGGAGCAGGAGCTCGATGGCCCCGTAGGTTATGTGGGCCCGGTCACGGCGCCGGGCATACCAGCGGAGCTGCTGCAGTGCCAGGGCAAGAGCCGGGTCAGGAGCGTCCCAGGGATCCTCGGATCCGCCTGGCTGAGCCGGGTTTGACACGGTGGCCACCCTTCGCGTGAGGCAGGTGGTACCACCGTGCCATTTCGGTGCGCCGCGCAGGGGGTGATCCGGCTAACGGCCGCCGGGATGGTGATCCGGCTAAACGGCCGCCGGGATTACAGTCGGGCGATGGAGAACGAGGAACCGCCGCCGCAGCCACGACGCCGCGGGTTCCGGACGGGACGGCTGGAGGCCTTCAGCGACGGCGTGTTCGCCATCGCGATCACCTTGCTGGTCCTCGACATCGCGGTGGCGGGCGACGCCGGCCAGCACCTGCTGCGGTCGATCGGGGCGCTGTGGCCCGCGTACCTGGCGTACGTGGCCAGCTTCTCCACCATCGGCGCGGTCTGGCTCGGGCACAACGCCATCACCGAGTACCTGGAGCACGCGGACGCCGCGTTCGTGCGCCTGAACCTGCTGCTGCTCCTGGTCGTCTCGTTCCTGCCGTTCCCCACCAGGCTGTTCGCGGATTATATCCGCCAGGACAGCCCCGAGCGGGTCGCGGTCACCTTCTATGGCATCATCCTGCTGCTGGCCACCCTGCTCCTGATGGTGCTGTGGCGCTATGCGGTCCGGGCGCACCTGGTGCGGCCCGACGCGGCCGACGAGGAGATCCAGCTGCTGACCGAGCGCCTCACGCCGGGCGTGGCGGGCTACCTGGTGCTGATCGTCGCCGGGCTCTTCCTGCCGATCATCGCCGTCATCGGGTACCTGGCCATCGCCCTGTACTACATCATCCCGTCCCGCCACCTGTACGCCGGGTTCATTACCCGGCTCCTGGGCAAGATGGGCGGTTAACCCTAGTGCCGTAGATCAGGTTGGCCCGGCCGCCTTGGCCGTGTGCGCGGGCGGGGATCGGATTCCATGGACGTGACAACGTATTGATTCTTTTCATGACGCTGCCACAACCACCTGAAACCGATCAGGGGCTGGCTGGCGTACGAGCTTGGCGGCCTTCGGGCCGCCAGTACACGGCCTTGACCCAGATGGTGCACAGGGCGTCCAGCGCCCGCTCGTCGTCGAACGGCACGTCTTTCTCGCCGCCCTGCCCGAGCCAGATATAGCAGAAATGCTCGAGCATGGCCGACAGCGCCGAGGCCGTCAGCACCGGATCCACGCCAGGGCAGTAGCCTTGCGACTGAGCCGACCGGACGGCGGTCGCTATCCGGGTGATGGCCTCGCCCCGCAGTTCGAGCCACCGGTCCCGGAAGCGTCCCTCGATCATGGCCGCCTGGAAGATCCCGATCAGCTCGCCGCGCCGTTTGGCGTAGGTGCGCCAGAAGCCGGCCACGGCCTCGCGCAGCGCCTCCTCGCCGGACAGGCCGGCCCGGTACGGCAGGGCCGCCAGCTGGGTGGCTTCGGCGTGGAACTCCTCGGCCAGGGCGATCAGCAGGTCGGCCTTGGTGTCGTAGTAGTTGTAGAAGGACGCCACCGACCGGCCCGCCGCCGCGGCTATGTCGCTGATCTTGGCGTTGAGGTAGCCGTCCCTGGCGAACACCAGCCGGGCCGCCTCGCGGAAGGCCTCGTCGGTCTGCCGGCCCTTGCGGGTCGCCTTCTCGGCCCGGACCGCCGTCATGCGACCCGCCAGACCAGGGGCAGCAACTGGCTAGACCCGGACGCCGGCCCGGTCGGCCGCGGTCTTGGGCTCGTGCCGGACGTCGCCGGGCTGGCCCATGGCCCGCCGCCAGCAGGCGAACTCGAGCACGATGCCGTCCGGGTCCTGGAAGTAGAACGAGCGGACGAAGACGCCCGGGTGCAGCTCCCTGGCCACGCCAAACTCGCTGTCATCGTGATCGAGAACCGGGCTCACCCGGACCCCCTTGGCCGTCAGCTTGGCCCGGTACTCCAGGAATCGTTCCTCGGGCACGTTGAACGCGACATGGTTCATCGAGCCGACCGCGCTGTGCCACTCGCCCACGCCCGGCAGGCTCACCGGCGCGGAGACGCCGGGGACCGGGTCGGGGGCGTCCGGGAACCAGAAGAACGCCAGGGCGTTGCCGCCGCCCATGTCGAAGAAGAAGTGCTGGCCCGCGCCGCCCGGCAGGTCGATCGTCTTGATCAGCCGCATGCCGAGCACCTCGGTGTAGAACTCGACGGTCCGCTTCATGTCCGAGCAGACCAGCGCCAGGTGGTTGACACCGCCGAGGTCGAACTCCTCGTTCCGCCACTGCATGAATTCCTCCTCGAATACACGGTCACAGGGCTAGCCTGCCGATCAGATCTAAATCTAAACTCAGTTTCAGTTCAGCGCCAGGGACCGCCAGCCTGGGGTCGGGGGCCCACAGGGTACGCAAGAAGGTACTCAGGGGCCCACCGACTCGGCTCCGGGCAGGCGGCAGGAGCGGATCGGAGTGGCCGGTGGCCGGGATCGTGAGGGAGTTCATCGGGCTGGCGTCGCCGGCGGCGGGCCGGGCCGGCGCGGGCGGGCATCCGTGCCAGGGCCTCTACCACCGCCCGGCGGCCGCCCGGCCGTCGACGGCGTTCATCGCGACGCACTACAACGTGGACTTCTCCGAGCACTACCTGGCCAGCTTCATGGCCGAACGGGGCTTCGGGTTCCTCGGCTGGAACACCAGGTTCCGCGGCAACGAGGCCCACTTCCTGCTCGACCACGCGCTGGCCGAGATCGGCGTCGGGGTGCGCTGGCTACGCGAGCAGGCCGGGGTCGAGCGGGTGGTGCTGCTGGGCAACTCCGGCGGCGGCTCGCTGATGGCCGCCTACCAGTCCCAGGCCACCGAGCCCAACGTCAGGCCGGTCACCGGGATGCGGCCGCTGCCGGCCATCGAGAACCTGCCGGCCGGCGACCTGTACGTGGCGCTGGCCGCGCATTCGGGCCGCCCGGAGGTCCTCACGGCATGGCTTGACGCCTCGGTCACCGACGAGAGCGATCCGCTGTCGGTCGACCCGGCCCTGGACCCGTACGACCCGGCCAACGGGCTTCCCTACAGCGCGGACTTCCAGCTGCGCTACCGCGCCGCGCAGCGCGACCGCAACGAGCGCATCACCAGCTGGGCGCTGGATCAGCTGGGCCGGCTGGCCGGGACGCGCGCCCGGGACCGGCTGTTCACGGTCCCGCGCAGCTGGGCCGACCTGCGCATGGTCGACCCGTCGATCGAGCCGTCGGACCGGCGGCCGAACTGGTGTTACCTCGGCGACCCGATGCGGGCGAACTACGGGGTGTTCGGCGTGGGCACGGTCAGCACGCTGCGCAGCTGGCTCTCGATGTGGAGCCTGCGCACCTCGCAGTGCACCGCGGCGCCGCACCTGGCCCGGATCACCCAGCCGGCGCTGGTGATCCACGCCACGGCGGACGCCTGCGTCTACGCCAGCGACGCCCAGGCCCTGTATGACGCGATCGCCGCGGACGACAAGACGCTCGAGTTCATCAAGGCCGGTCACTACCTGACCGAACCCGAGGGGGCGCGGGCCCAGGCCGCCGACCTGATCGCGGCCTGGGTCACCAGCCGGGGCGGTTAGCCGTATGGTTCTGCTGTGCAGAAACGTATGTCTTCGCGGCCGAGGCCCGGGCTCGGCCCGCCGCGGGCGCTGCGGGTCGCGTCCCGCACCGGTTCGGCGCTCGCGGCGAACGGCACCGCCTCGGGGAAGGCGCTGCTCGCCGAGCTGCCCGACGCCGAGGTGACGGCCATCTTCGCCGGATCCGGGGGCCAGGAGGGCCAGCTCCGCGGGGCTGCTGGCATTACTTGACGCCGGCGCCGCCGTCGGAGTGCACCACCGTGCCGGTGATCCCGCGGGCGCGGTCCGAGGCCAGGAACACGTAGCTGCCGGCGTGATCCTCGCCGGTGAGCGCGACCTGCAGCGGCGTGCGGCGGCGCAGGTCCTGCTCCCGGCCGGCCGTCGCGCCCAGCACCTGGCCGGCCAGGCCGAGGCTGCGCGGCCCGGTGAGCTCGGTGCCCAGCGTCCCGCCCGGCGCCACGCCGTTGACCCTGACCTCGGGGGCCAGCTCGTGCGCCAGCGCGATCACGCAGCCGCGGACGGCGAACTTCGACGCCACGTAGAGCACGCCGCCGCGGCCCGGGTAGAAGCCGGACGTGGAGACCGTCAGCACGACCGACCCGCCCGCCCGGCGCAGCTCGGGCAGCGCGGCGCGCACCGTGACCAGCTGGCTCTTCACGTTGACGGCGAACATCTCGTCAAAGGCGGCGTCGAGCTGATCGTCGTCGAGGTCCGCCAGGCCGCGGTAGAAGTCGAAGATGCCCACACAGTTGACCAGGACATCCAGGCCGCCGAACGCGTCGGTGGCGGCCCGGACGGCCGTGCGGGCGTCGGCCAGCGCGGTGGCGTCACCCTGGCTGACCACGCAGCCGGGCAGGTCCGCGGCCAGCTGCCCGGCCTTGGCCTGGTCCAGCTCCAGCGCGGCCAGCTGCGCGCCCTCGGCGCGGAACGCGTCAACCACGGCGCGGCCGATCCCGGAGCCCGCGCCCGCGACCAGGGCGCGCTTGCCGTCCAGCCAGCCCATCAGGCCCCGTCCTCGGGCGACTCAGGCCCGTACGGGGCCGCCAGCAGCCGGGAGAAGAACTCGTGGTCCTGCCAGGTCAGGGCCTCGAGCTCGAGCGGGCAGAGCAGGATCTCGTGGCCCGAGGCCGGCACCGAGATGCGCAGCCGGGCGCCGTTGCGGGTCTGCACCCGCTCCACCACCACCTCTGCGAACTCGTTGGCCAGCCTGACCACCGGCCCGGGGGCGCGGTCCGGTGCGGGGGCGGGATCCGGTGCGGTCAAAGGAACACCGCCAGGTTCTGGGTGCGCAGCACCGACTCGTCCGCGGTGATCTCCCGCCGGGCCAGGCGGAGACCGTCGCCGGTCTGGCGGAGCAGGTCCGTTCGGCCAGCCGAGATCAGGTCGGGCTCGCGGGTATCCCCGCGGCTGCGGAACAGCAGCAGCGCCGACTCCACGTGCAGCTCCCCGGGCCGGCGCCGGAACGTCCTGACGTTGGTGACGAAATGCCGGGTCCGGGACGGCGGGTCCTCCGTCCAGGCGTGATCGGTAGCCAGCCGCTGGACCCGCTTGCGCAGCGCGTACATGTCCTCGTCGAAGTGGCCCATGTCGGCCAGGGAGTCAAAGCCCGCGCCGCGCGCGGTCGTCACCCGGACCGGCATCAGGTAGCGGATGTCCTCGCACAGCAGGGCCAGCCAGCCCGCGTAGTCCGCCGCGTCGAGCAGCGCCGCCTCCTCGACCAGGAACTGGTGCGCGGCCAGGTGCGCCGGGTCACCGTACGGGAGGGGCCGCCCGGCGGTCACCGGGCACCGTCCGCAGGGATGGCGGTGCCCATATCGACGGCGGGGCGGACCGCGGGCTCGCGCTCGAGGTGGTCCGCCCACTGGCTCAGCCAGTGCCGCTGGTTGAACTCACCGAAGCCCTGGTAGGCCAGGCCGGGACCGGCGAAGGCAGCCAGCGGCGGCTTGATCGGCTGCCCGGCCGAGGTCAGCCCCATCCGGCTGTTCAGGTTCAGCCGCCGCGCCATCGACCCGGCGGCCATGGCGGTGATCGACACCCAGTTCTCCACGTCGTCCTGCTCGAACATGCCGGAGCTGCCGAAGCACATCAGGTAGGCCTTGTAGGAGTGCCGCTTGAACTCCTCCGGCGCCGCCGCGTCCACCGCGAACCACGAAAGCACCTCGGTCTCCCGCTCGCTGACCGGCTGCCACTGCCGCAGCGAGATGAACGGGACGACGGTTCCGGCTGCGTCGATCTGCGGCCAGTTGTGCACCAGGCTCATGTTGGGGAACAGGGTCGCCGCCGAGACCATGAAGCCGCTGTCCGCCACCAGCGCCCGCTGGCGGTTCGACCACGCGGCCGCCATCGCCGGGATCATCGCGTCCGGGTAGCCCACGTACCGGAGCTGGTCCGCGAAATCGCCGCCGGGCGGCAGTTTGTACGTGGTGCCCGCCCCGGGCCCGGCCAGGTAGAGCGCGCCTTCCTTGCGCTTGCTGGCCTTCGGCTCGCGGAACAGGCCGATCTCCACCACGCTGGCGTGGGTGTGCGGCGTGTGGTAGCTGTCGCCGGCGAAGTTCTCCGCGCCGATCTTCCAGGGCGTTCCCGCCGGAGCTGGTGGATGAGGTCATCGAGGCGACGGGGACCCGTGAGGTCCGCCGGCGGCTGCTGCCGGCCCGGCTGATGGTGTATTTCGTGCTGGCCTTGTGGCTGTTCCGGGGCCGGAACTGCGGGTACGGGCAGGTGATGGCCAAGCTGGCGGACGGGCTGTACCACCGGCGGCGGGCCGGGGACCTGCTGGCCGGGCAGCTGGACCCGGACGGCTGGGTGGACGCCGGGCAGGGCCGGCGGTGGC
>WNGG01001710.1_pt1 | contig 31540 bp, 31 predicted proteins | sample 5400661 | NCBI WGS metagenome assembly WNGG01 (sample SAMN13153372, study PRJNA577476) | soil metagenome | isolation source: 100 cm soil or saprolite under Garry oak tree replicate 1 | place: USA:California | collected 2016-06-15
CCTCGAACCCGACCTCGACCCCGACCTCGACCCCGACCTCGAACCCGACCTCGACCCCGACCTCGACCCCGACCTCGAACCCGACCCCGATCCCGATCCCGATCCCGACCCCGATCTCGACCCCTTCTCAGTTCGCCGGCCAGCCGGTCAACGGCGGCGCGCCGGCGGAGCCCCCCTCACCGCGCCTGGAGCTGCGCTCCCGGCTTCTGGCCGCGGCGCCGCAGCTGGGCAAGGCTGTGGTCACCTACCGGCGCACCGTGGCGACCGTGCGTCGAGCGGCGGCGCCGAGGCGCGCCCCCGGCCCCTGGCGTTCGGACCGCGAGGTGCTGGAGGAAGCGCGCCAGGCGGTGGACTTCGCCCGGCAGCTCTTCGACGCGTACGCGGAAGCCTGGGCCGACCAACCGACGCAGCCGGGCAGCGGAGAGGCGATGAGCGCCGAGACGGACCGCTTCCTGGCCTGGACGCAGCTCGCCCGCTACATGGACGTGGCGGCGCCGCGCTCGCAGCCGCCGCCGCCCACCGAGAAGGCGCCCGACAAGCCCTCCGAGAAGGGCCCCGACAAGCAGCCCGTCACGCAGGGTTCCGCCGGAGCGGGCGCTCCGCCGCCGGAAGCCGAGACGGCGCACCGCGCCTGAACCCGCCATGACGCGGCACGGCGGCGCGCGAAAGATGGCGGCGACCGGAACACATGCCACGATGGTCGCGATATGAAGGCACACCGTCCCCGAATACGGCGGGGGAGCGGCGTTCTGCTGCGAGCGCGCGGATTCTGTTGTAGAAGCCGCGCGATGAAGGAGGTCCCCTTGTGAGCACCAGCCTACGGCCCGTACCGCGGGCGCCCGACTCGGACCTGTCGCCCGAGCTCCTGCTCCGCATCCACGATCTGATGCTGAAGGCGCGCGTGCTCGAGGAGCGGCTCATCGCCATGTACAAGCAGGGCGACGGCTACTTCTGGATCGGGGGGCCGGGCGAAGAAGCCTTCAACGTCCCCCTGGGGCTGCTCATCCACAAGGGGCGCGGGCCGCAATACGACTACTGCCACTTCCATTACCGGAACAGCGCGACCCTGCTGGCGATGGGCGCCGACCCGACGAACGCCATGCGGCAGATGAAGAACACCGCGACCGATCCGTACTCGGGCGGGCGCAACTTCTGCAACCACTACTCGATCTTCGAGTGGAACGTGGTCCCGGTCACCTCGACCATCGAGGCGCAGTACGCGATCGGCATCGGGACCGCGATCGCGCAGAAGCGCGCGGGGGGGCGGGGGATCACCGTCGTGACCGGAGGCGATGCGGGAACCGCGGAGGGCGATTTCGCCAGCTCCCTGATCTGGTCCTCCCGCCCGGCGAACCCGCTGCCGATGCTGATCCTCGTCACCAACAACAAGTGGGGCATCTCCACGCCGTGGTCGGGACAGCACGGCGAGAAGCGCATCTCGGACCGCGGCAAGGCGTTCGGGATCGAGTCGAAGACCATCGACGGCAACGATCCCGAGGTCGCCTACCGCGAGATTGCCGCCGCGATGGAGTACGTCCGCGGCGAGCGCAAGCCGTTCCTCCTGGAGGCGTTCGTCTCGCGGCTGTTCGGCCACTCCAGCGCCTCCGGAGCGAACGCGGTGGTCGACGAGGCCGACTGCCTCAAGGGATTCGAGAAGAAGCTGGAGGAGCGCAAGCTGCTCACCCGGCAGCAGATGGAGGAGCTGCGCCAGAAATACGCGCAGGAGCTGCAGGAGGCGCACCGCAAGGTGCGGCAGGAGCCGCAGCCCAAGGGCGACACCATCTACCAGAACGTCTTCATGGACCGCGACAAGGTGCGGGAGGGCAACTAGCCGTGTCGACGATGGTCCAGGCGATCCGGATGGCGCTGCACGTCGCGGAGGAGCGCCATGATCTGACCGACGTGTTCGGCGAGGACGTGGGCCCGCCGCTCGGCGGCGCCTTCACCGCCACGCAGGGGATCAAGTGCGCGTGGAACACGCCCCTGGACGAGCGCGGCATCGTGGGCGCCTCGATCGGGCTGGCGCTCGCCGGCTGCCGCAACGTCGGCGAGATCCAGTTCTGCGACTACGCCTACAACACCATCGATCTGCTGAAGCTCGCCGGCCTGCAGACCTGGTCGACCAACGGCGATTGGAACGTCCCGATGACCATCCTGACGCCGGTCGGGGCGGGCATCCGCGGCAGCATCTACCACTCGCACTCGTTCGACGCGACGGCGACGCACATCCCCGGGTTCAAGATCGCCATCCCCTCGACCCCGAGGGACGCCTACGGCCTCCTGCTCTCCTGCATCGTCGACCCCAACCCGTGCTTCTTGCTGGTCCCGAAGGCGCTGATGCGCGTGCGCAGCCTGCCGGGGGAGGAGATCCCCGGCGAGCCCGGCGACGACCGCGCGCTGAGCAAGATGATCGATGCGCCGCTCGGCGACCGCGCCAAGTGGCAGCCGCAGTGGCCCGACACGCCGGACATCTTCATCCCCTTCGGCGAGGCGCGGACGGTGCGGAGCGGCCGCGACGTGACCGTGGTCAGCTACGGGCGCACGCTGCCCTTGTGCAAGAAGGCGGCGGACGAGCTCGCCCAGGAAGGCATCGAGGCCGAGGTGATCGATCTGCGGACGCTCCATCCGTACGACTGGCCGCGCATCCGGGAGTCGGTCAAGCGGACGGGCCGCGCGCTGTTCGTGAACGAGGACACGGAGATCAGCAACTTCGGCGAGCACCTGCTGCGGCGGACGGTCGAGGAGCTGTTCTACGACCTGGCCGCGCCTCCGCGCCTGCTGGCAGGCGTCTTCCTCCCCGGAGTCGGGCTCGCCGACAGCCTGGAGATGGCGTCCGTGCCTCAGCTCCCGTCGATCCGGGACACGATGCGCCAGCTGGCCCATCACCAGGCCTGATCGGCTGGCGGCCGACCCAGGAGGAAGTCATGCGCAGCTTCATCGCCGGACTGGTGGTACTGCTGGCCGTGCCCGTGGCGGCGGCGGAGCATCCCTGCAAGGACGATGCGGAGAGGCTCTGCAAGGGGGTCGAGCCCGGGCAGGGGCGCATCTTGCAGTGCCTGAAGCAGCACGAGGCAGACCTCTCGCCCGCCTGCAAGCAGAAGCGCGACTCGTTCCGCGAGCGCATGGAGGAGATCCGCGCCGCCTGCGAGGACGACGCGCGGAAGTTCTGCGCAGGGGTGCAGCCCGGCGGGGGCCGCGTCGCCCGCTGCCTGCAGCAGCACCAGGCGGACCTGTCGGTGGCGTGCCGCGACCAGGGCAAGAAGCTCGGCGAGGAGCAGAAAGAGCACCGCGTCCTGCTGCAGGACGTCCAGCAGAGCTGCCGCGACGACGCGCAGAAGCTCTGCGCGGGGGTGAAGCCGGGCGGTGGCCGGATCGCGCGCTGCCTGCGCTCGCACAAGAGCGACCTGTCCCAGGCGTGCACCGCCGCGATCGAGCACGCCAAGGACCAGTGGTAGCTCGTCCGCGAGCCGCAAGCCGCAAGCCGGACCGGGTCACTCCACCAGCGCGGCGAGCACTTCCGTTGCGCTGATCACCTGCTTCTGCAGCAGCGCCGCCGCGTACCCGGAGAAGGGCAGCAACGCCCGCGAGGTGATCGCGAAGGGCGCGATCTGCGCCAGCGGCTTGCCGGAGGCCAGCGCCGCGCGCGCCTCGTCGGTCACCTGGAACGCCTCGACCACCACGGCCCGGCCCACGTAGCCGGTGCGGTTGCACGCGTCGCAACCGACCGCGCGCGGCAAGGGCAGGGTCGCTTGCGCGGGATCCATCACCTTGCGCGCGATGAGCGCTTCGACCAGCGCGGGGGGGTGCGGCTCGAGCGTGCGGCACGCGGTGCACAGCTTCCGCACCAGCCTCTGCACCAGCACCAGCGCGATCGACTGCGCAACCAGGGCGCGCGAGCAGCCCAGGTTCTCCAGGCGCTGGAAGGCTGCCATGGCGTCGTTGGCGTGCAGCGAGGTGAAGAGCAGGTGCCCGGTCATCGCCGCCTCGAGAGCGAGCACGGCCGTGTCCGCGTCGCGCGTCTCGCCGACCACGATCACGTCCGGGTCCTGCCGCAGCAGCGAGCGGAGCGCCTGCGCGAATCCGAGGCCCGCCGCCGTGTTCACCTGCACCTGGGTCACGCCCGGCAGGCGGTACTCGATGGGATCCTCGACCATCATGATGTTGGTGTCGGGCCGGGTGATCTTGCGCTCGTTGAGGAGCGAATAGAGCGTCGACGTCTTCCCCGATCCGGTCGGACCGGACACCAGGATGCCGCCGTAGGGCCGGTTGAGCGCGCGCCGCACCGCCTGGAGCGTCTGCTGCTCGAAGAAGATCTGCTCCAGCTGGCGCGTGGAGCCGGACGCCTCCAGGATGCGCAGGGCGATCTTCTCGCCGCGGTTCGCGGGCAGGGTGGAGACGCGCAGGTCGACGTCGCGCTTGCCCGCGGTGAGCCCGATGCGCCCGTCCTGCGGCATGCGCCGCTCGGTGATGTCCAGGCCGGCCAGCACCTTGATACGCGCGGTGAGCGCCTTGAGGGTGACGGCCGGCGGCACCGCCTCGGGGTATTCTTGTAGAACGCCGTGCACGCGCAGCCGGATGCGCGGCGCCCCGGCGGTCGGCTCGATGTGCACGTCCGACGCTTCGCGGTCGAGCGCGCCGACGATGAGCCGGTTGACGAACTTGATCACCTCGTCGCCCATCGCTCGCGGCGGCGTCGCCTCGCGGTCGCTCTCCGCCGCCGCCTCGAAGACCAGCGTGTCCGGATTCACCGAAGGGCCGCTCACCTTGGCGGGCCGCGCCGCGGCGGCCGCGTCCACCCGGAGCCGCACCACCGCCTGCGCGAAGTCGTCGGCGGAGATGGCGACCACTTCCGGCTCGACGGTGGGGAGCGTCCGGCGCAGCTCGGCCAGCGCGCCGGTGTTGCGCGGAGCGACCATGCCGACGGTCAGGCGCGACCCGGACAGGCGGAGGGGCAGGATGCGGTGCTGCCGCACCAGCTTGGCGGGGATCATCGCCAGCACCGAAGGCTGCAGGTCGAAGTCGCTCACCTCGACGAAGGGGATGCTCCCGGAGAACCCCAGCTGCCCTTCGGCCGGAGGGGCGGAGGGCCCCTGCTCCTCCGGCATCAGCTCGGTGAGCGCGAGCTGCATGCGCTCCATGGCGCAGACGCGCGCGAGCTGGCCGGCGACCGTGCGCAGCACGGCCTCGGCGACGGGCTGCACCTTGCGGATCAGCCCGGCCGCCGGGTCCTTCTGCATCCACAGGATGCGCGTGGGCTCCTGCGCGACGAGAGTGGTCGGGCTCGGGCCGCCCAGCACCAGGGCCGCGTCGCCGAAGTGATCGCCGGGCCCCAGCGTCTCCACTTCGCTGCCGTCGGGGAGGCGGACGCTCAACTTCCCGGAGAAGACGATCCCGAGGCCGTCGCTCGGCGCTCCCGCGGTCACCACCGCGGCGCCGGCGGGCACCTCCACGCCGGCGAGGAGCGCGGCGGCGCGGGCGACGATGGACTTGTCGGCGCCCTTGAACAGCTCGCAGCGGGCGAGGAACGGCTCGATCTTCGCCGGTGCGAGCTTCACCACCTCGCCCGGCGGTGCCGCGGGCGGAACGGCGGCAGCAGCCGGCGCGGGTGGCGGCGCGGAGCCGGCGGCTGGAGGAGCAGGGGAGGCTGCCTGCGCATCGCCGTCGGGCGCGGAAAGTCCACTGGTCTGCGCGCGTTCTGCCAACGACCCCCCTGGGCCGCGAGCGTAGCAGACCTCTTCGCCTCGGCCAGAATCCGCCGCGTGCGACGTGGTGCTAGGTGGTCCGGGGTGGGTCGCGGGGAGCGCGGCAGGAAGCGAGCCCCAGCGCTGCCGAGATGCGGTGCCGGTTGCGCGCGAAGCGGTCGTATCCGCGGTCGGCGATCCAGGCGATCCCCGGCAATCGCAGCGCGTGCCCGAGGAGGGCCCACCCGCGCAGCTCGCGGAGGAGCCGGGACATCGCCGCCCCGCAAGTCAACTTCCGCGCGCCCTCGATCACGACGACGGTGTGCTCGGTCTCCTCGCGCGAGATCCCGGCCGGAAGCTCGCCGTCGTTTCCCACGAACCGCAGCCTGCCCCGCCGGTCGCGCTTGCGCAGCCACTCGACGCTGGCCTGGCAGACGCCGCAGTCCGCGTCGTACACCACGAGCAGCGGCTCCATGCCCGCCAAGATAGCTCAGACTCCGCCTTCCGCGGGGTAGGCCTCGAGGCCGTGCTCGGCCAGGTCGAGGCCCGTCCGCTCGTCCTCGGGCTTGGAGCGCACCCCGATGAGCTTGTCGCAGATCTTGAACACGGCGTACGAGACGGGCAGCCCATAGACGACCAGCGCGAGGAACCCGCAGATCTGGATCCCGAGCGTGGGGATGCTGGTGCCGCCTTGCAACTCACCGCCCGGGTGGATCCAGTCCGGGGGCAAGACGCCCCACCAGAAGAGCTGCCCGTAGATCCCGGCCATCAGCCCTCCGATCACGCCCGAGGCGAGGTGGCAGGCGATGCTGCCGATGGCGTCGTCGATCTTCAGGGTGCGTTCCACCCAGCGGAACGTGTACGGGAACTGGAATCCCGCCACGAGCCCCACCAGCAGGCCGTAGCCCGGCGGCGCGAACCCCACGCAGCTGCAGATCGCCACCAGCCCGCCGAGCAGCCCGTTCGCGAGCACCAGCGGATCGGCCGCGCGGTGCAGCCGGTACCCGGCGATGAGCGCCCCCAGGGTCCCGCCCGCCCCGGCCAGCGCGGTGGTGACCATCACCCACCAGATGTCGGAGAAAAGCGCCTTGCCGAGGGCCGGGTGCGCGGCGGCGTTGGCGATCACCGAGCCTCCGTTGAAGCCGAACCAGCAGAAGGCGAGCAGCAGCGCGGCGAACGCGGTGAGCAGCACGTTGTGCGCCGGGATCGCGACCGGACTGCCGTCGCGGCGATAGCGTCCCAGGCGCGGCCCGACGTACCAGCCGCCCACCAGGCCGACGATGCCCCCGAGCGCGTGCACTCCGGTGGAGCCGGCGTAGTCGGTGTAGGGCGCCCAGAAGTGCGTGCCGGTTGCGTCGGCCGACATGCCGTACGCGATCAGCTTCTTGCCGAGCGCGCTTCCGACCTCGGGGGTGAAGAGGCGGTCCATCGCCTGCACCACCCAGCCGTGCGGATCGAGGAGCGGCGATCCGCCCAACCCGCCCCAGATGAGGAACCCGAAGATCGGATACACGATGCCCGAGTAGAGCGCGGCGAAGAGCAGGTAGGCCTTGAACTTGAATCGCTCGCTGAAGACCGTGCCCGGGATCGCGGTCGAGGTGATGCAGAACGTCAGCGACCCGAAGAAGTTGGAGACGTAGACGGCGGGCGCGGCGTTGAAGTGCCAGGGCGCCCAGGAGGCGGCGGCGCCCGCCCAGCCGACGTAGCCGGTGATCGAGTCCTCGAGATTCGCGAGCAGCGTGCCCGTGCCGCGCTGGTGGATGAGGTAGCAGAGGGGCCACGCGAACGCCTTGATGGCGAACCCCACCAGCCAGAAGCAGAAGGTCGCGATGGCGGTGTGGGCCAGCACCTTGGCGGCGACGTGCGCGGCGTTCTTCGCGCGCACGGAGCCGGCTTCGAGCAGCAGGAAGCCGCACTGCATGAGGAAGATGATCGCGAAACAGAGCGCCCACCAGCACACCGCGACGACGGTTGCGAGGCGGGCGAACTGCTCCTGGGAGACGGGCGGCGCGGCGGCCAGGAGGCCGAGGTAGGCCATCGTTTTTGTCCCTCCCTGCGCTTTACCGTACCAGCAGAAGAAGCGCCGCGTCATCCGGCCGGAGGGCGGGCAGCCTCGTGCTAGGATCCCGACATGGTTCCGGAGAAGTACTCCCTCGCGGCGGTCGCGCAGCACCTGCTCGCGCTGTTCGAGGTCCGGCGGCCGGGCGTCTCGCGCTGGGATGCCGAGGCGCAGGGGCGCTTCGGCCGCGAGGCCGAATCCGCGCTGCAGCAGATGGAGCAGCAGTGCCGCGAGCTCGGGGTCGACGACCCGCCCCACTGGCAGCGCGCCCGGGCGGTGGTGCACGACGCGCTGCTGCCTCGGTACGCCCGGCTCGCCGAAGCGGAGAACGCCGCCGCCGCGCGCGACTACGGGATGTGGAGGGGCGGCGATCTGGTGGCGCGCGCGGCGTTCGCGCTGTGCGGCCTCGTGCTCGGCGCGATCGCGGTCGCCGTGCCGTGGATCCCCGTGCAGGAGAAGTGGGTCCCCTGGGCGCTGTTCGTGCTGGGTCCCTTCCTGCCGGACTTGTACGCCTGGTGGTACCGCCGCCAGCACCGCAGGCGCCTCGAAGGCCTGGTCGCGGACCTGGCCCGCGAAGGCGCGACGCTCGAGGCGTACCGGCCGCTCTCGGAAGTGCAGCAGAGTCTCGGGTTCCGCTCCGACGGGGCGCAGCTTCCGACCACCGATGCGCCGGCGCCCGCGCCGCGCGCACAGACGAAGGGATAGGCATGGCGTTCGCGATCCCCAGAATCGGTTTCCCCAAGCCGGGCGAGCCGGGCGCGCGCCGCAGCCGCTCCGTATGGCTCATCGGCTCGGCGCTGGTCGTCCTGCTCGTCGGCTACAACTCGTGCACCACCTACGTGCGCCCGGGCGAGGCGGGGGTGAAGCAGATCAAGTTCGGCATGGGCAAGGGCATCGAGCCGGTGGTCTACGGCGTCGGGCTGCACTACGTCGGATTCGGCGAGACGATGCACCGCTTCCCCACCCGAGTGCAGGTGCTGGAGCTGACCAACTCCCGTAGCGAGGCGGCGCAGGACGACGTGGAGGGCCACCGCACCACCGCCGCCATCAACATCCAGACCAGCGAGGGCTACAACGTCCGGGTCGACGCGACCGTGCTGTACCGGATCGCCGATCCGCTCCAGCTGATGCGCAGCATCGGACCGGGGCGCCTGTTCGAGGACAGCGCGGTGATCCCCCGCGCGGCGCAGGACCTGCGCCGGACGCTCGGCGAGCTGGACGCGGAGGACTTCTACCGGGGCACCAAGCGGATGGAGAAGGCGCGCGAGGCGCACTCGCAACTGGCCGCCGAGCTGAAGGACAAGGGCATTGAGGTGGTGCAGGTCTTCGTGCGCAAGTACATCTACGACTCGCGCTACCAGAACGCGATCGAGCAGCGGAAGATCCAGGACCAGACCGTCTACAAGAACGAGGCCGAGGCGAAGTCGGCCACCGCGGCGGCGGCGAAGAACAAGATCGTGGCCGAGGGCGCAGCGGCGGTACAGATCGAGCTGGCGCGCGGCGAGGCGGAGGTGAAGAAGCTGGAAGCGGACGCCGACCTCTACCGGCGCAAGCGCGCGGCGGAAGGCGATCTCCTGGTCAAGCTGGCCGAGGCGCAGGGCACCGAGCTGGAGAACCAGGCGCTGCGAGGCGTGGGCAGCGAGAACATGGTCGGCCTGCGCATGGCCGAGGCGCTGCGCAACACGCAGGTGATCGTGCTCCCGACCGACGGCGACGGAGGCACCAACCCGCTGGATCTGAAGTCGATGCTGCGTCGCTTCGACGTGAGGGGGGAATGATGGACCGGCTGACGGCTGGCGGCGGGCGCCGGGCGGCGAGCGTCGTTCTCGCGGCGCTGTGCGGCGCGTGCACCTTCCACTCCACCGACTCGACGGAAGTCGGCGTGCTCACCCGCAAGGTGACGTTCTTCGGGCTGCTCGGCCACCAGGGCATCCAGGAGGAGACGTATCTGCCCGGCGCGACCTACACGTTCCCGGCGATCATCACCGACTGGAACGTCTACAACGTCGCGCTGCAGAACCTCCAGATGGTGGGGACCAAGGGCCGCACCGACCCCGAGTCGCGCGAGGACCTGGAGTTCAAGACGCACGACGGGAACGACATCGCCGTCGACGTCACCGTCGCCTGGCGAATCGATCCCGCCAAGGCCGGGTACCTGCTCGCGCGCGTCGGAGGGAACACCAGCGAGGTGAAGGAGCACCTGGTGCGGCCGGCTTGCCGCAGCGTCGTCCGCGACGTGTTGAACACGATGACCAGCGAGGAGTTCTACGTCTCGGACAAGCGGTTCGCGAAGGCGGAGCAGGCGCGGCAGCAGCTCGCGGCGGTGATGGGGCCCGAAGGCGTGGTGGTCGAGCGCGTGATCCTCGGCGAGCACCGCTTCAACCCGGAGTACGAGAGGGTGATCCACGACAAGAAGCTCGCCGAGCAGACCGCGGAGCGGATGGTCAGCGAGGGGAACGCCGCCCTGCAGGAGGCGCACCGGAATCTAGAAACCGCCAAGGGCCAGGTGTCGCAGGTGATCGCCAAGGCGCAGGGCGGACTGGGCCAGGTGAGGCTGGCGGCGGACGCCGACTACTTCAAGGCGCAGCGGGAGGCGGAGGCGATCCTGGCGGAGAAGCGAGCCCGCGCCAAGGGCATCGAGAAGCAGAACGCGGCGATGAGTGGCGCGGGCGGGCGCACGATGGTGAAGCTGCGGGTGGCCGAAGCGCTGGAGGGGAAGCAGATCCTGTTCATCCCTTCGGGGTCGAAGGGGGCCGCGCTGCAGACGATGAACGTGAACGACCTCATCTCCCGGTACGCAGCCGCGCGGATCGAGGACGAGCGGGGCCACAGCGCGCGGCCCGCGGTCGAGCACCCGAAGTAGGCCGTGCTGAAGCTGACGCTCGAGTACGACGGCGCGCCCTTCGTGGGGTGGCAGGTGCAGCCGAACGGGCCGAGCGTGCAGGGGACGGTCCAGGACGCGGTCGAGAAGCTCTGCGGCGCGCCGGTGCGCGTCACCGGAGCCGGGCGGACCGACGCGGGCGTGCACGCCCGCGGTCAGGTCGCCTCGCTCGATCCGCCGCGCGACCTGCCGCTTTCGGCCTGGACCGCCGGCCTCAACGCGCACCTTCCTCCCGAGGTGGCCTGCGTGCGCGCGGAGGAGGCTCCGCCCGGGTTCGACGCGCGCAGGTGGGCGCGGGGAAAGCGGTACGTCTACACGCTGCTGCGCTCGCCGGTGCGGTCGCCGCTGTGGCGCGGGCGGGCGTGGGAGGTGCGGCGGCCGCTGGACGCGGCGGCGATGGCGGCGGCGCTGCCGCACCTGCGCGGGCGCCACGACTTCTCGGCGCTGCGCGCAGCGGACTGCCCGGCGTGGACCACGGTGCGCGAGGTGCGCGACCTGTCCCTGCGGGCCCTTCCGCTGCGGGAAGGGGAGCTGATCGAGCTGCGCATCGAGGCGACCGCCTTCCTCAAGCACATGGTGCGCAACCTGGTCGGCACGCTGGTCGAGGTGGGGCACGGCAAGCGGTCTCCGGACTCGCTGCGCGACCTGCTCGACTCGCGCGACCGGACCCGCGCGGGCCCGACGGCTCCGCCGCACGGCCTCGTGTTGGACGAGGTGTTCTATCTGCCGGGCAACGCGGATCCGCACGCCACGGGGCCGGACGACGACGAATGATCACATCTGGGGCGAGGTCGAGGGCGTGGTCGAGGTCGTGGTCCCGACCGGTCAGCGGGCCTTGATTGGCTCCGGTCCCGCATCGCTCCCGATGCGGTGGCGCCGGCCGGCCAGCTCCAGCCAGAACGCTCCCGCGTCCTCGCGGAGATGGTCGGCGAGCGACAGCTGCGCCGTGCGCGTCAGGCGCGCCCGGTCGCCGTCGGGCGTGCGCACGTACAGCGCATCGTCCGCGCCCGACGCGAGCGTGGCGGGATCCACCTCGACCCACTCGCCCGTGGCGAGCTGAGCGCGCAACCCGCGTCCCCGGGTCTCGATGCGCCGGATGAAGCGTCCCGTGTCCTCGACCTCCACGTAGGCCCACTCCGGCCCGATCCGGACCGCCCACCTCCCGTCCTCCGCCCGGTGCAGCCCGCGGTGCAGCGCCGCGATGGTGCGGGCGTGCTCGAGCAGGTCGCCGCGGTGCCAGAACCGGCCTTCGCGGTCGAGGCGCAGGCCGCTCTGCTCGCGGAGCTTGCGCAGCAGCTGGGGATCCATTCGCCAGGCATTCTAGGCGGATGGCGGCCGTGCGCGACCCCGGTCGCTCAGACCGTCGGCCCTCCTCGTGACGTCTGTCACTGCGCGCCGGGAGCGGGGGTTATAGGTGGCAGCCGGGGGGACGGGCGCCCGACCTCGCCCCACAGGGAGCGGTGCGCGCCTCGCCGGCAGCAGAGGAGGTTCCCATGCGGATCCATGCCTGGAAGGTACTTTTCTTCGCGCTCGCGCTCACGGCGTGCGGCCAGGGCTCGTTCCTGCCGGGACAGGGAGCGCGAATCGAAGGAATGCTCGATCCGGCCTCGCTCTCCGCGATGCGCGGCCAGCCGGTGCAAGTCTCGATGGTCGGGACGCCGCGCAGCACGGTCACCGACGCGTCGGGGCGGTTCACCTTCGACGACGTCGCGCCGGGCGACGTCACGCTGCGCTTCAGCGCGCGCGGCATCGACGTGACGGTGCGCATCTCCGGCTTGCAGCCGGGTCAGACGCTGCAGATCACGGTGCAGATCAACGGGAAGGGCGCAGTGGTACGGCCCGCGAAGGAAAACGAGATCGTGCTCGTCGGCGCCATCGGCGCGGCCTCCGCGTCCAGCATCACCGTCTCGGGCATCGAGGTGGACACCGACGCGAACACGCGCATCGAGGAGCGGGAGGACACGCCGCTCACGCTGGCCGACCTGAAGGTCGGCGACGTGGTGCGGGTCGAGGGCACGCTGCAAGCCGGCGGCAAGGTGCTGGCGCGCGAGATCGAGCGGCTGACGCCGCCGGAGCTCAACGAGGTACTGCTGCGCGGGATGGTGTCCTCGATCGACGTGGACAAGTCGAGCTTCACCATCTCCGGGCTGACCGTGAGCACCGACGCCAGCACCAAGCTGGTCGGCATCGCTACGCTCGCGGATCTCAAGGTGGGCGACCGGGTCCTGGTCCAGGGGACGCTGCAGTCCGACGGTTCGGTGAAGGCGCGCCTGGTGGTGAAGCGGCCGGTCGCCCCGCCAGTCCGTGACGAGGTCGAGATCGAGGGGGCCATCACCTCGATCACCGCGCCGGATCGCTTCCAGGTGGCCGGCAAGACGGTGGTGACCGATTCCTCGACGCGCTTCGAGGGCGAGCACGACATGCCGCTGACCTTCGCCGACCTGAAAGTGGGCGACCGCGTCGAGGTGGAGGGAGTCGCGCAGACCGACGGGACGATCCTCGCCCGCGAGGTCGAGCGGGAGGACGACGGCGAGGAGAACCACGACTAGAGCGCAGCCAGGACGGCCGCGCCGGCGGCTGATCGTGCACGAGGCGCGCGCCGGGCGCCGCGAGCAGCTCCCCCTCGCTGCTCCGCGGTGCCCGGCGCGCGTGCTGTCCCGGGAGTGAGACCTCAGTGCAGGGTGGCTTCCGCGGCCTGCCCCGCAGGCCGGGAGGCGCGCACCTTGGCGAACGTCAGCGCCTCGTCCGAGGCGCCCGCGTCGACCTTGATCGTGTCCCCCGGAGCGAAGTCGCCCTGCAGGACCTTGATGGCCAGCGGGTCCAGCACCATCCGCTGCAGCGCGCGCTTGAGCGGCCGCGCCCCGTACACCGGGTCGTAGCCGGCGCGTCCCACCGCCTGCTTGGCGCGGTCGGTCAGCTCCAGCCGCAGCTGCTTGTCGGCCAGGAGCTTCGAGAGGCGCGCGAGCTGGATGTCCACGATGCGGGCCAGCTCCTCGCGGCCCAGGCTGTGGAACACGACCACCTCGTCGATGCGGTTCAGCAGCTCCGGACGCAGCTCGGCGCGGATCGCCTCGTTCACCCGGCGCTTCTCCTCCTCGTGGTCCCTGCCCGCGACGTGCTGCGAGCCGAGGTTGGAGGTGAGGATGACCACCGCGTTGCGGAAGTCCACCGTGCGGCCCTGGCCGTCGGTGAGGCGCCCGTCGTCGAGGATCTGCAGCAGCACGTTGAAGACGTCGCGGTGCGCCTTCTCGATCTCGTCGAAGAGGATGACCGAGTACGGCCGGCGCCGCACCGCCTCGGTGAGCTGCCCGCCCTCGTCGTAGCCGACGTAGCCGGGAGGCGCCCCGATGAGCCGGGCGACCGAGTGCTTCTCCATGTACTCGCTCATGTCGAGCCGGATCAGCGCCTGCTCGTCGTCGAAGAGGAACTCGGCCAGCGCGCGCGCCAGCTCCGTCTTGCCCACGCCGGTGGGGCCGGCGAAGAGGAAGCTGCCGATGGGGCGGTTGGGATCCTGCAGCCCGCTGCGCGCGCGGCGCACGGCGTTGGACACCGCCCCGATCGCCTCCTCCTGGCCGATCACGCGCTGGCGCAGCCGCTCCTCCATGTGCACCAGCTTCTGCATCTCCGCCTCCAGCAGCTTGGAGACGGGGATGCCGGTCCACTTGGAGACGACGTACGCCACGTCCTCGGCGTCGACCTCCTCCTTGAGCATCTTGTTCTGCTTCTGCAGCTCGGCGAGCTTCTTGTTCTGCGCCTCGAGCTCCTTCGAAAGGCCCGGCAGCACGCCGTACTTGATCTCGGCCGCGCGCCCGAGGTCGCCCTTGCGTTCCGCGTCGGCCATCGCCTGGTTGGCGTCCTCGATCTTCTGCTTCACCGCGCGAATCCCGGCGATGGCCTGCTTCTCGTTCTCCCAGTGCGCCTTCAGGGCGGAGAGCTTCTCGCCCAGCTGCGCGATCTCCTTCTGCAACTCGGCCAGGCGGCCCTTGCTGACCGGGTCGGACTCCTTCTTGAGCGCCTGCTCCTCGATCTGCAGCTGCAGCACCTTGCGCCGGACCTCGTCCATCTCGGCGGGCATGGAGTCGATCTCCATGCGCAGCCGCGAGGCGGCCTCGTCGATCAGGTCGATGGCCTTGTCGGGCAGGAACCGGTCGGTGATGTAGCGGTTGGAGAGCGTCGCGGCCGCGACCAGCGCGCTGTCCTGGATGCGCACGCCGTGGTGCACCTCGTAGCGCTCCTTGAGGCCGCGCAGGATGGAGATGGTGTCCTCCACGCTCGGCTCGCCCACCATGACCGGCTGGAAGCGGCGCTCGAGCGCGGGGTCCTTCTCGATGTGCTTGCGGTACTCGTTGACGGTGGTGGCGCCGATGCAGTGCAGCTCGCCGCGCGCCAGCGCCGGTTTCAGCATGTTGCCCGCGTCCATCGCGCCTTCGGCCGCCCCGGCGCCCACGATGGTGTGCAGCTCGTCGATGAAGAGGATGACCTGCCCCTCGCTGGCGGTGACTTCCTTGAGCACCGCCTTGAGGCGCTCCTCGAACTCGCCGCGGAACTTGGTGCCCGCGACCAGGGCGCCCATGTCGAGCGCGACGATGCGCTTGTCCTTGAGCCCCTCGGGGACGTCGCCGTCCACCACGCGGCGGGCGAGCCCCTCCACGATGGCGGTCTTGCCCACCCCGGGGTCGCCGATCAGCACCGGGTTGTTCTTGGTGCGGCGGGAGAGGACCTGGATGACGCGCCGGATCTCCTCGTCGCGGCCGATCACCGGGTCCAGCTTGCCCTTGCGGGCGCGGTCGGTGAGGTCGATCGCGTACTTCTCCAGCGCGCGGTACTGCGACTCGGGGTCCTGCGAGGTGACGCGCTGCGAGCCCCGGACCGCGGTGAGCGCCTGCGCGACGCGGTCCCGGGTCGCGCCGGAGGCGCGCAGCGCCTCGCCCGCCGCGCCGCGCTTCTCCGAGGCGAGCGCCAGCAGGATGTGCTCGGTGGAGACGTACTCGTCCTTGAGCTTCTGCGCCTCGTCCTCGGCGGCATCCAAAATCTTGAGGCTCCGCTGGGCGAGGTGGCCGCCCTCTCCGCCGTGGACCTGCGCTACCTTGCGCAGCTCGTCCTCGAGGCGGGCCTGCACGAGCTTGGGATCGGCGCCGATGCGCTGCAGCAGCGGAGCGACCAGGCCGTCCTGCTGCGCGAGCAGCGCGGCGAGCACGTGCTCGGGCAGGATCTCCTGGTGGTCGCGGCGGCGCGCGATCGACTGCGCCTCCTGGAGCGCCTCCTGCGCCTTGACCGTGAATTTGTCGAGTTTCATGGCGGCCAAGGTAACGCACCGACAGAGCGTGGCAAGGAGTGCCCGGCCGCTTCCGGCGCGTGACGAACCACCTCGGAAATGCGAGGCTTCCCCACCCGGAGGTGCCCCGTGTTGCTCACCTTGCTGGCCCTGCTGGCAGCCGCCCCCACGCCGCCCGTCACGGAGGGCGACCACGTTCTCCGGGACTTCAAGTTCGCCTCCGGAGAGACCCTGCCCGAGCTGCGCATCCACTACCGCGCGCTGGGCAAGCACGACGGGCACAATGGCGTGCTCATCCTGCACGGCACGGGCGGCAGCGGCGCCCAGTTCCTGACCGAGGCGTTCGCGGGCGTGCTCTTCGGTCCCGGGCAGCTGCTGGACGCGGAGAAGTACTTCGTGGTGCTGCCCGACGGCATCGGGCACGGCAAGTCGGGAAAGCCCAGCGACGGCCTGCGTGCCAGGTTCCCGCGCTACACCTACGACGACATGGTCGAGGCGCAATACCGGCTGCTGCGCGAGAAGCTGGGCGTCACGCACCTCCGGCTCGTGCTGGGCACCTCGATGGGCGGCATGCACACCTGGCTGTGGGGAGAGCAGCACCCCGCGTTCATGGACGCCCTGTTGCCGCTCGCGTCGCTGCCGGTGCAGATCGCCGGTCGCAACCGGGTGATGCGCAAGATGATCCTGGACGGCATCCGCGGCGACCCGGCGTGGAAGGGTGGCGACTACGAGACCCAGCCGCGGCAGGGGCTGGTCGCGGCGCTCGACGTGCTGCTCCTGATGGGGAGCGCGCCCCTGCCCTGGCAGGCGCAGGCGCCGTCGCGCGACGCGGCGGACAAGCTGTACGAGGAGATGCTGCAGAAGCGGATTGCCGCAACCGACGCGAACGACATGCTGTACGCCTTCGACGCGTCGCGCGAATACGACCCTTCACCCAAGCTCGAGGCGATCGAGGCGCCGCTCGTGGCGGTGAACTCCGCCGACGACCTGATCAACCCGCCTGAGCTGGGCATCCTCGAGCGCGAGATCCAGCGGGTGCGGCGAGGGAAGGCCATCGTATTGCCCATCACCCCGCAGACGCGGGGGCACGGGACGCACTCGCTCCCGGCCGTCTGGAAGCAGCAGCTCGCCGAGCTGCTGCAGCGGTCCGGGCAGGTGGCCAGCCGCCGCCCCTAGGGCGGCGCTGCGCTCTTTACGACGCGGACGCAAATGGCATCCATTCCGGCGGAGGAGCTCCGGGCCCTGCTCGCGGCCAAGCGGCTCCCCGAGGCCGAGGAGCTGGTGGAGCGGGGCGCGGCCCACCCGGACCGGGCGCGGTGGTTCCGCGAGGCCGGGCTCCTGGCGCTCAAGTCGGGAGAGCCGCGCCTGGCCGCCGAGTGGCTGCGCCGGGCCGCAGAGCTGTCCCCGCGAGACCCCGAGCCGCGGCACGAGCGCGGGCTGGCGCTGCTCGAGCTGGGCGAGGTGGGGCTCGCCGCGCACGCGCAGGCCGGGGCGCTCGCGCTCGATCCGGAGCACACCGGCGCCCGCGCCCAGCGGGCCGCCGCGCTCGAGGCGCTGGGCGACGACGAGGGCGCCGCGCGCGAGCTGGCCGGCCTGCTGGAGCGCCTCGGACCGCAACCCGCGCTGCACGCCCGGCTCGCCGGACTCCGGGACGCCGCCCGGCGCGCAGCGCACGCGAGCCTTCTCGGCGCTCCCGCCGCGAGCGTCGAGCACGGCCCCGTGGTGGCCGGCGCCTTCGCCCGCGCAGCGCTGCGGCCTCCCGCGCTCGCCTTCCGCGCGCCGTTCGCCGACCTGGAAGCAGTCCCGGACGCGCACGGGCGCGTGCGCCGCTTGACGTTAGTGTTCGATTCGATGGACGCCTCGCTGGCGCGGACCGACCTGTCCTACGGCGGCACCACCGAGGACGAGCATGGCCGCCGCGTCCCCCTCGACGAGTTCACCGCCGCCGCCACCGTCTTCCTCGCGCAGGGCCTGGGCATCGACGCGCTGCGCGCGCGCCGGCTGCTGCGCTTCCTTCTCACCCCCGAGTGCGGCCTGGGTCCGTTGTCCTTCGCGCACGCCCGCGTCGGCTGGGTGATCGACGAGTCGCCCGGCAGCCGCCGCTACGGCTTGTTCGTCGAGGAAGGGCGCTTCCCGGTGGCCGCGACGTAGCGCACGCGCAGGTCATACAGCAGCGTGTCGAGGAAGCGCGCCTCGTCCTCGCTCAGGTTCCCGCGCGTCTTCTCCTGCAAGAGCGCCAATAGATCGATGGACTGCTGCGCGAGGGGAAGGTCGGCCTCCTGCGTCTTGCCGCTCAGGGGATCGGGCGCCTCCCCGAGGTGGATGAGCGCGGAGGAGCCGAGCGAGAGCACGAACGCGTTGAAGTCCAGCCGGGGCCGCCTCGGATCGTCCGCCATGTCTCACCCCAGGTCGAGCGCGAATTCCATCAGCTGGTACCCGCGCTGCACCAGCAGCACCGCGCGGCCGCTCTTGCGGGCCTGCGCGACCGCCTTGTGGAAGTCCTTCAGCGTGTCGACCTCCGCGCTGTTCACCGCCAGGACGATGTCGCTGCGGCGCAGGCCACCCCGCTGCGCCAGCGATCCCCGCCGCACCCGGTCGACCGCCACCAGCCCCCGCGGCGCCTCGAGCCCGGCGCGGCGCGCCTCCGCGGGAGAGAGCTCGGCGAGCTCGAGGCCGGTCGCGCTCTGGAAGCTGGCCATGGCCCGCTCGGGAGTGAGCGGCCCCGGGGTCAGCGAGAGCTCGAGGCTCGCGGTGCCGCGCTGCACGCCCAGCGCCACGCGCGTGCCAAGGGGCACGTCGTGGAGCAGGAAGCGCAGCTCGTCCGGATCGCGGACCGGCGAGCGATCCACGCGCACGATCAAGTCCCCGCGCTGGATGCCGGCCTTGGCCGCCGGGGAGCCGTCCTCCACCGAATCCACTCGCGCGCCGGGCTTCCCCTCGGCGGCGCCGGCCTCGAATCCCCACCAGCTCGCCGCCAGCTCGCCGCTCCTCACCAGCTCGCGCGCGACACGCAGCGCCCGCTCGATGGGGATGGCGAACCCGATGCCCTGCGCGTTCGCGTAGATGGCCGAGCAGACGCCGATCACCTCTCCGTCCGCGTTGATCAGCGGCCCGCCCGAGTTGCCCGGGTTGATCGACGCGTCGGTCTGCACGAAGTCGTAGTAGCTGCGGTTGTCCGCCCGCACGGTCCGGTGCAGTGCCGAAACGACCCCGACGCTGACGCTCTGGTTCAAGCCGAACGGATTGCCGATGGCGATCACCGGCTCGCCCAACATCAGATCTGAGCTGCTGCCCAGCGCCACCGCCGGGAACCTCTTCTCGGCCTGGATCTTGAGCACCGCGAGGTCGCCGCCCGGATCGGTGCCGACCACCTTGGCGGTGTAGTCCGAGCCGTCGTCGAAGCTGACCTGGATGCGCGAGCCGCGCTCCACCACGTGGTAGTTGGTCAGCACGTGACCGGCCGGGTCGAAGACGAATCCCGACCCGAGGCTGGTGCGGACCTGGTCGCGCGCGCGGCCGCCGCCGAAGAAGATGTCGAAGGGATCCTGCGACGCGCGCGCCTTGATCACTTCCTGCGCACTGATGTTGACCACGGCCCCCTTGGCCCGCTCCACCGCCTGGACCGTGGGCGTCCGGCGGGCGCCGGAGGCGCGGGCCGCCCTGGCGGGCAGGGCGGCCAGGAGCGCGAGCAGGGCCGGCGCGGCGCGGACCACCTGGGCACCTCCGGGACGCTCTGCGGCCAGAACGTCCGCGCAGTGAAAAGCGGAGCGCCGCCCTCTCCGCGGCGACTAGCGCGCGGGGCCGAGCTCGTCGGCGGAGGTGAAATCGGTCTCCACCTTGGCGGCCTTCTCGGCGAGGTCGGGCAGCGTCTTGAGCAGCCGCGCGTACTCCTTCTCGTCGACCAGCCCCTTCTTGATGTACCGCTCGACCACGCGGCGATCGAGGTACTTCAGCGGAAAGTCGTGCTGCTTGTCTGCCACTTGCATGCTCCTTTGAAATCCGCAGGGCCGGGCAACCTAACACATCGTGCGCTATGGTAAAGGGCCGATGCCTGTCCGGCAGCTCAAGGAGCGGCGGCTCGCGCGCCTGCGCGGCCTTTACGCCATCGTGGACGGCTCGGCGGAGCGGCCCCCGCTGGAGCTGGTGCAGTCGTTCCTCCGCGGCGGCGCCGCCGTCATCCAGCTCCGTCTCAAGACATTGCCTGCGCGCGAGCTGTGCGAGGTGGCGCGGGAAGCGGTCAGGGTCTGCCGGCAGCGCGACGCGCTGCTGCTGGTCAACGACCGTCCCGACGTGGCGCGGGCGGCGGGCGCCGACGGAGTGCAACTCGGGCAGGAGGACCTCCCCGCGGGAGCGGCGCGCGAGGTGCTCGGCGACCAGGCGCTGATCGGCGTCTCCACGCACTCCGACGCCGAGATCGACGCGGCGCTGGCGGCAGGTGCCGACTATCTCGGATTCGGCCCCGTCTTCGCGACCCGCTCCAAGCCGGGCGCGCCGCTTCCGCCGCCCCACGGTCTGGCCGGGCTCGAGCGCGCCGTGCGGCGGGCGGCTCCCGTCCCGGTGGTGGCCATCGGCGGGCTGACGGCCGGGTCGGCTGCAGCGGTGGCGCGCGCTGGTGCCGCATGCGCGGCGGCCATCCGCGAGCTGTGCCTGGCGGTGGATCCGGAGCAGGCGGCGCGGGCGCTGGCGGAGGCGTTCTCGCGTGGCTGACCGCCGCCGGCCGGTGGTGGGGCTGACGCCCGACGTCGGCGAGACCGCGCCGCGCCCCGCGCGTCCGGCGCTGCCCCAGTACGAGCTGAAGCAGGCGTACGCGGACGCGGTGCTCGGCGCGGGCGGCCTCCCCGTCATCCTGCCCTACGGCGAGGACGAGAGCGCGGCCGCCGAAGCCGTCGCGCTCTGCGACGCCGTGGTGGTGACCGGCGGGGGGTTCGACATCCCGCCGGAGGCGTACGGCGCCCAGGCGCACCGCCTGCTCGGCCGCCTCAAGCCGGGCCGCACGCGGTTCGAGCAGGGCGTGCTGCGGGCGGCCCTCGAGGCCCGCAAGCCGGTGCTCGGCGTCTGCGGCGGCATGCAGCTCCTCGCCGTCGAGCTGGGCGGGACGCTCTGGCAGGACATCCGCGAGCAGGTGCCCGGCGCTTCCGATCACGAGCAGAAGATCGACCCGCGCCAGCCGGGCCACTCGGCGCGCATCGTCTCGGGGACGCAGCTCGCGCGGATCGTCGGGGCAGACATCGTGCAGGTGAACTCGACCCACCACCAGGCCGTGCGCGATGCCGGTCCAGCGGTCGTCTCGGCGGTCGCTCCGGACGGGGTGATCGAGGCGATCGAGCTGCCCGATCGGTTCGCGGTCGGCGTGCAGTGGCACCCCGAGCTGATGGCCGGGGCCGAGCACCGGGCGCTCTACCGCGCGCTGGTCGAGGCGGCGCGCGCAGCCGCGCGCTGAGGCCGCCGTGGCATCGTCCCCCGGAACCCCGTGCGTGCTCGTCCTCGCCGGCCTGGATCCGAGCGGCGGGGCAGGGTTGCTCGCCGACGTGGAGGCGATCCGCGCGGCCGGCGGGCGACCCTTGTGCGTGGCGACGGCGCTGACGGCCCAGACCACGCGCCGCATGCACGGCTTCCAGCCGCTCGCGCCCGCATTCGCGTTGCAGACCGCGGAGGCGCTGCTGGACGAGGAGCCGATTCGCGCGATCAAGGTGGGCATGGTGGGCACTGCCGCCATGGCGCGCGCGATCGCCGACCTGCTCGCGCGGGCGGGGCTTCCCGCCGTCGTGGACCCCGTGCTGGCGGCCTCCAGCGGCGCCGCCCTCTTCCAGGGCGGCCCGCGAGCGGCGCGGGAGGCGTACGCCTTGCTCTGGCCGCACGCCGTGCTGACTCCCAATGTCGCGGAGGCGCGCGTCCTGCTCGACCTGCCGGAGGAGCCGCGCGATCCCGGAGCCCTGGAGCGCGCCGCGCGCGAGTTGGTCCGGCGCGGCGCGAAGGCCGCGCTGGTGAAGGGCGGCCACGCGGAAGGCGCCGAGGCGGTGGACGTCCTGTGCACGGCCGACGCGAGCGAGCGCCTCTCGGGGCCGCGCCTCGCCGGATCCGGCGCGCGCGGCACCGGCTGCCGCCTGGCCAGCGCGGTGGCCGCCGGGCTCGCGCTGGGGAAGCCCCTGCCGGATGCGGCCCGCCGCGCGAAAGCGCTCGTCGCCGAATACCTGCGCCGGGGCGGCTGAGAACGGCCGTCCGAATCGGAAGCCGTGGACGTTCCGGCGTGTTATCGTCCCGGCGCTTCCTGGAGGCATTCCCATGCGCACGCGTCGCTGGCTTCCCATCGTCCTCTTCTCGCTGGCAACGAGCTGCGGCTACAACCGCATCGTCAACGAGGAGCAGCAGGTCGAAGCTGCCTGGGGCCAGGTGGAGAACCAGCTGCAGCGTCGGGCCGATCTGATCCCCAACCTGGTCGAGGTGGTGAAGGGCTACGCGAGCCACGAGAAGTCGGTCTTCGACAACATCGCCAACGCGCGCTCGGCGATGGTAGGTGCCGGCTCGCGCGCGGACAAGATCGCGGCTTCGAACCAGCTCGACGGCGCCATCTCGCGCCTCCTGGTCGTGACCGAGAACTACCCGCAGCTCAAGGCAGACGCGAACTTCCAGCGGCTGATGGACGAGCTGGCGGGCACCGAGAACCGGCTGGCGGTGGCGCGCAACCGCTACAACGAGGCCGTGCAGCAGTACAACAGCGACGTGCGCGGCATCCCCGGCTCGTGGTGGGCCCGCATCGGCGGGTTCCCGCCGCAGAAGGAGTACTTCAAGGCCGACGCCGCCGCGAAGGCGGTCCCCAAGGTCTCGTTCCAGCGTTAGTCGCCGCCGCGGCGGCGCGACGCTTTTCATGGCGCGGAGGTGATCGGATGCGCTCTAGGCGCGGGCGATGAAGACAGGCGGGATCCTGTTCTTCGGCGGGGTCGTCCTGCTGGTGCTCGGCGGGCTCGGCGGCCTGGTGTTCATCGGTCCGCTCCTCCGGGGGCAGGGCGGCACCTTCTCGAATCTGTTGGCGGTGCTGGTCCTGGGCGCGCTGCCGGCCGCCGCCGGGGTGGTGCTCATGGCTGCGGGCAGCCGGCGGGGGAAGCTCGAGCGCGAGAACGAGGATCGCGGGTTCACCGAGCTCGCCACCGAGCTCGCCCGCAAGAACGGCGGGCGGGTGGGACTCGACCAGGTTTCGCGCGCGAGCGGTCTGCCGAGTGGCGAGGCGCAGGCGAAGATGCGCCAGCTCACCGGGCGCGGCTTGTTCGAGCTGGACTTCGACGAGCGCGGCCAGATGGTCTTCAAGCTCTCTCCCGACGCGGGCCGGGCGCAGCTCGCCGAACTGGGAGGGAGGAGCTGATTGGCCGGACGCGCGCGCGCCGCGTGCCGCGGCGGCACGGCGCGTAGCCTTCCGGCCGGTGAACGGCTGGCTCCTGGGCGATGGATCGTCGCCCTCGCGCTGCTCGCCGGTTGCGCCGGCGCGCGGCGCCCCCCGCCCGCACCCGCCCCGGAAGGCGGGGTGCCCGCCGGCGAGACCGAGCCGCGGCGGTACGTCAGCGCCCGCGCCCACCAGCACGTGCTCACCGCGTTGCTCGCGCGCGAGCGCGACGACCACGCGGCCGCCGCGCGGGAGCTGCACGAAGCGCTCCTCTACGATCCCGAGTCGGGGTACCTGCGCACCCTGCTGGCGGAGGAGCTGCTGCGGCAGGGGCGGATCGCCGAGGCCGAACGCGAGCTGAGGGCCGCGCTCGAGGGCGATCCGCGCTACGCGCCGGCGCACGTGCTCGCGGCGCGGATCGCGCTCGCCGGCGGCAGGGCCGGCGAGGGGCGCGTGCACCTGCGCGGGGCGATCGCTGCGGCGCCGACGGATCCGGACGCCTACCGCGACCTGGTCCGCCTCGAGATCGCGCAGGGCGAGCTGCCGGCGGCCGCGGCGGCCGCGCGGGAGCTCGGCGAGGCGGCGGAGCGCGCACCCTCGGATGCGGGTCCCGGCGAAGCCGCCCCTGCCGCGACCTCGCAGGCCGGACGCCTGCGCTCCCAGGCCGCGGATGCGTGGATCGAGGTGGCGCAAGCCATGGCCGACCGGCAGGACGATGCCGGCGCTCAGGACGCCTTCGCCCGCGCCTCGGCGCTGCGGCCGGACACCGACGAGGCGCTGGCCACCCGCGCCGCCTTCCTCGAGTCGCGGCGCCGGTGGGCGGAGGCGCGCGAGCTGCAGTTGCGCCTCCTCGCGCGGCGGCCGGATTCGCCGGAGGCGCTCTCGGCCCTGGCGAGGCTCTCGCTCGCCGAGGGCGAGCTGGAGGTCGCCTCGGCTTACCTGATGAAGCTCCGCGCGCTGGCCTCGGTCGCCGCAGCGGGCGCAGGCGACGAAGATCGCCGGGAGCTGGGCGGCGCGCTGTTCCGGCTGGCCGTCCCTCTGCTGGGCGCGCACCGCGCGGCGGACGCCGAGGCGGCGCTCGACGCAGCCCTGCGGCTCTTCCCCGGGCATCCCGAGCTGTCCTTCTACCGCGCGCTGGCCCTCGAGGAGCGCGGCCGGCATCGCGAGGCCGCCCAGCTCCTCGAGCAGATCGAGCGCACGCTGGGCGGGCCCGGGCGGCCCCGGGACGCGGCCCTCGCTGCCATCGCCGACGGCCCCACCTTCCTCGCCCCCGACCCCGCGCAGCTCCTGCTCGACGCGCGCGTACAGGCCGCGCTGTCCCGCGGCCGCGCCGGAGAAACCGCCGAGGCGGCGCGCCGGATGAAGGCGCTCTTCTCCGCGGACCCCCGCGACGAGGGCGTCGCGCTGGGTCTGCTGGAGGCCTTCGAGCGGGCCGGACGGGTGCCCGCGGCCCTGGCGCTGCTGGAGGACGCCGCGCGCAAGCACCCGGATACGCCGGCGCTGCTCTATGCCCGCGCCTCGGCGCTGGACCGCGCCAGGCGGGTCCCCGAGGCGCTCGCCGCCATGCGCAAGGTGCTGGCGCTGGCGCCCGCCCATGCCGGCGCGCTGAACTACGTCGGGTACGTCATGACCGAGCAGGGCGGCGACCTGCGGGAGGCCGAAGGCCTCCTGCGCCGCGCGGTGGAGCTGCGGCCCGACGACGGCGCCGTCGCGGACTCGCTCGGCTTCTGCTTGCTGAAGGAGGGCCGCGTCGAGGCCGCGCTCGAAGAGCTGCGCCGCGCCGACCGCCTGGCCCCCGGTGATCCGGTCATCCTGGGCCACCTCGGGGACGCCCTGCTCGCCGCGGGCCGGCGCGATGACGCCGCGGAGGCGTTCCGCCGCGCCCTGGCGCGCCTGGTCCGGGCGCCGCGGGGCGGGCGCGAAGGGCGCTCGCGGGAGGGGGCCCCGGGCGAGCAGGAAGCGCGGTCTCCCGAGCCGGGAGACGCCCGGGTGCGCGCCGAGTTGGAGGAGAAACTCCGCTCCTTGACTGCGCCCTGATGCCGTGGTCTCTCCGCGCCGGAGGAGTGCGTGCCCGATCCGCAGATCGACGAGGGCTTCTTCAGCGCGCGCGACGGCCTGCGCCTGTTCCGCCATGCGGCGCGGCCGCCCGGGACGCCGGCGGCGCACGTGGCGGTGCTGCACGGGTACGCCGAGCACCTGGGGCGGCACGAGGAGGTCACCCGGGCCCTGTGCGCGGGCGGCTACGCCGTCCACCTGTTCGACTGCCGCGGGCACGGCCAGAGCGGCGGCAAGCGCGCTCACGTCGATTCGTTCGACGAGTATCTCCAGGATTTGGACGTCTTCCTCGCCCGCGTCCGCGAGGAGGCGCAGGGGCGGCCCATGTTCTTCCTCGGCCACAGCCACGGGGCGCTGATCGGCATCCGGTACCTCCTGGACAAGCCGGACGCGGTGCGCGGCGCGGTCTTCTCCTCGCCGTACCTGCGGCTCAAGCTGCGCGTCTCGCCGCTGAAGATCCTGGCCGGGCGGCTGATCGCGAACCTGTTGCCCTCGCTGCCGATGCGCAACGAGCTGAAGCCCGAGCAGCTCACGCGCGACGTCGCCATCCAGAACGCGACTCGCAACGATCCGCTCTACCAGCAGATCGCCACGCCGCGGTGGTTCACGGAGTCCAGCTCCGCCCAGGAGACCTGCCTGCGGCGCGCGACCGAGTTCGTCACGCCCTTCCTGCTGCTGACCGGCGGCGCCGATGCGATCGCCGACCCGGCCGCGGGCCGCGAGCTCTTCGACCACGCGACCAGCAAGGACAAGCAGTTCAAGCAGTACGACGGCCTGCTCCACGAGCTGTTCCACGAGCCCGAGCGCGACCTGGTGTTCCGCGACCTGATCGGCTGGCTCGACGAGCGCGCGCGCGGCGCGCAGGGACGCGCGGCCACGGGGCGCGGCGCGTGAACGAGCGCGCCCGCCTGCTCGAGCTGCTCACGCGGCTCGCGTACGAGAGACGTAAGATCATCCTCTCGAGCGGCCGCGAGAGCGACTTCTACATCGACACCAAGCAGGCCACCCTCTCGGCGGAGGGGCACTACCTGGTCGGCCGGCTGGCGCTCGCGGAGGTGCGCGCGCTGGTGCCCGACGTGCAGGCCGTGGGCGGGCTCACCATGGGCGCCGATCCGATCGCCAGCGCGGTGAGCCTGACGAGCTTCCTCGCCGGCCAGCCGGTGCCCGCCTTCTACGTGCGCAAGGAACCGAAGGGACATGGGACCAACCAGTATGTCGAGGGAAAGAAGGGCCTTCCCCGGGGCGCGCGCGTGTGCGTCCTCGAGGACGTGGTGACCACCGGCGCGAGCACGCTCAAGGCGGTGGAGCGGTGCCGGAGCGAGGAGCTGGAGGTGCGCGGAGTGGTGGCCCTGGTCGACCGCGAGGAGGGCGGCCGCGAGGCGGTGGAGGCCGCCGGCGTGCCGCTGCGGTCCTTGTTCCGGAGGAGCGACTTTCCGTGAATGGTGCGGTCCGAAAGCTCGTCGTGCTGCTCGCGCCGTTTTCCCTGTTCGGGTGCAGGACCTTGCCCTTCCCGGAGCCGCAGCTGGAAGGCGAGTACGGCAAGGTGCTGGCGAAGTGGACGCGCGAGGTGGCGCTGTACAGCGGCCTGGAGACGCGCGGCTTCTGCCGCACCGTCTACCTCTCCAGCGAGTTCGTCGACGCGCAGGCGAAGAAGATCTCCGAGATGCGCGCCGAGCTGCCCGACGAGGCGCAGCGCACGCGCGAACGGCTGCGCGCCCAGGCCGCCACGCCCACCGTCTTCTCCGTCTTCTACACGCCGGACAAGCTGTCCAACGATTGGAACGAGAAGAGCTCGGTCTGGCGCATCGCGATGAACCTGGGGTTGGGTCAGGTGGAGCCGCAGCGGATCGAGCGCATCGAGCGTCCCTTCAACGCCGAGCTGCGCGCCCTCTATCCCTATCTCGACGACTACTCGGTCGCGTACGTGATCCATTTCCCGGGTCAGGCGGCGCCGGCCGGCTTCGCGCCGGCGGAAGCCGACATGGTCGTCGCGGGTGCGCTGGGGAAGATGGAGTTCAAGTGGAGCCTGCTCCATCCCGAGAAGGACCGGCGGCACTGACCCACCTTTCCCCACAGTCGTCTCTGCGAAGCTTCCTTGCGGGAGGAGCGCCGCTCGCGCATCGTCGCGCCATGCGGATCCTGTCCGGAAGCTTGATGGTGTTGTGGCTCGTGGCGCAGCCGGCTAGCGCCCAGGTGCAGGTGCAGATCACGATGGGCCTGCCGGTCGTGCTCCCGCCCATGGTGGTGGTGCAGCCGGGAGTGCAGGTGGTCAGCGAGCTCGACGAGGAGGTGTACTTCGTCGGCGGCTGGTACTGGGTGCGGCGCGGGCCGCACTGGTACCGCACGCACGATCACCGTGGTCAGTGGGTGTGGGTGGCGCCCGCGCGCGTCCCGGTCACGCTGGTGCGCATCCCGCCGGGCAGGTACCGGCGGCTGCACCGCGAGGAGTGGAAGGAAGCGCGCCGCGAGCGCAAGGAGCGCGAAAAGGCCGAGCGCAAGGCGTGGAAGGAGCGCGAGAAGGCCGAGCGCGCCGCCTGGAAGGAAGGCAAGAGCAAGGGCCGCGGGCACGATCGCGACGACCGCTGACGCGCGTCACTGGCTTCGCAAGGCGGCGCCGGGAAAAATGCTTAGAATGGCGGCATGACCTCGCCATCGCCTTGCACCGGCTTGCGGCGCGTCGCTCGGCTGGAAGATCTGGTCGAGCGGGACAGGGACCACGACTGCGGCGGCTTCGGCCCGCACCGGATCTGCGTGAAGGTCGACGCGGTCGCCGAGCTGCCGACGCGATTCGGCCGGTTCAAGATCGTGGCCTTCTGGAACAACCGGGACGAGAAGGAGCACGTCGCGCTGGTGCACGGGGACGTGATGGGCGGCTCGGAGGTGCCCACGCGGCTGCACTCCGAATGCCTCACCGGCGACGCGCTGGGCTCGTTGCGCTGCGACTGCCGCGACCAGCTCGAGGTGGCCCTGCGGCGGCTCAGCTCGATGGAGCGCGGCCTGCTCCTCTACCTGCGCCAGGAGGGCAGGGGCATCGGGCTGCGCAACAAGGTGCGCGCGTACGCGCTGCAGGACCGCGGCCTCGACACCGTCGAGGCGAACCGCGCGCTGGGATTCCGCGACGACGAGCGGGACTACGAGGTCGCGGCGCACATGCTCGCCAGCTTGAACGTCGAGTCGATCGCCCTGATGACCAACAACCCGGACAAGATCGCGCAGCTGCAGCGCTACGGGGTCAAGATCGCGCGCCGCATCCCGCACGTCATTCCCCCGAACGAGTTCAATCGCGACTACCTGCTCACCAAGGCCCTCCGCTCGGGACACCAGCTCGAGATCGACGGAAAGCCGATCATCGAAGAGCAGGACGACCCGGTGGTCATCGAGCAGCCCGTCACAGCGAGCTGAGGATCACCGCGGCCAGGCTTCCGGGGCCGGCCGTCCACGGACCAGCACGGTGTCCCGTACCCAGGACGGATCCGCGCCAGGCCAGGACAAGGTGTAGTGCAGCCCGCGGCTCTCCCTCCGCTCCTGCGCGCAGGCGACGATCAGGCGCGCCACGTCGGCGAGGTTGCGCAGCTCGACGATGTCGCGGGTGACGAGGTAGCCCCAGTAGTACTCCTGGATCTCGCCCACCAGGTTGTCGAGCCGGCGCTGCGCGCGGGCGAGGCGCTTGTCCGTGCGCACGATGCCGACGTAGTTCCACATCAGGCCGCGAATCTCGTCCCAGTTCTGCTTGACGATCACGCCCTCCTCGGGCGGCACCGCATGGCCCGGGTTCCAGTCCGGGACCCGCAATGCCGGGAGGTCCGCGGAGGCCAGCTCGGCGGCGCACTCCGCCGCGCGGTGGCCGAAGACGAGGCCCTCGAGGAGCGAGTTCGAGGCGAGCCGGTTGGCGCCGTGCAGGCCGGTGCAGGCCACCTCGCCGACGGCGAGCAGGCCGGGGATGGTCGTCTGTCCGCGGAGGTCGGTGCAGACCCCTCCGCAGACGTAGTGCGCGGCGGGCACCACGGGGATCGGCACCTGCGCCATGTCGATCCCGAAGGCGAGGCAGGTCGTGTAGATGTGCGGGAAGTGCTCGACCACGAACGCCTTCCCCAGGTGGGTCATGTCGAGGAAGGCGCAGTCGTCGCCGCGGCGCTTCAGCTCGGAGTCGATGCTGCGCGCCACCACGTCGCGCGGGGCCAGCTCGCGGCGCGGGTCGTAGCGCTCCATGAACCGTTCGCCGGCCGAATTGCGCAGGATGCCTCCTTCGCCGCGGAGCGCCTCGGAGATGAGGAAGTTCTTCGCCTGCGGGTGGTAGAGGCAGGTCGGGTGGAACTGGATGAACTCCAGGTCCGCGATCGCGGCGCCCGCGCGGTGCGCCATGGCCAGGCCGTCGCCGGTCGCGACGTCGGGGTTGGTCGTGTACAGGTAGACCTTCCCGGCCCCTCCGGTGGCGAGGACCACCACCTTCGCGAGGTGGACGTGCACCTCGCCCGTGCGCGCGTCGAGCACGTAGGCGCCCAGCGCGCGATCGCGGCCGCCGGCCCCGAGCTTTCCGGCGGTGATGAGGTCGATCGCGACCTGCTCCTCGGCGATGCGGATGCCCGCGCGGTCGGCGGCCCCGAGTAGCGCGCGCTCCACCTCTCGGCCGGTCATGTCGGCCGCGTGCAGGACGCGCCGCTGCGAGTGGCCGCCCTCGCGCGTGAGGTGGTAGCCCAGCGGCGTCGCGTCGCGGGTGAACTCGGCGCCCAGCTCGATCAGCTCGCGCACGCGCGCCGGGCCTTCCTCCACGGCGACGCGCACGACCCCTTCGCGGCAGAGCCCGGCCCCGGCGATCAGGGTGTCCTGCACGTGCTGCTCGACGCTGTCCTGGGGCGAGAGCACCGCGGCGATGCCGCCCTGCGCGTGCGCGGTGTTCGACTCCGACCGCCCCCGCTTGGCGAGCACGGTGACGGACCCGTGCCTGGCCGCCTGCAGGGCGAACGAGAGCCCGGCGATGCCGCTGCCCAGGACGAGGAAGTCGGATTGGTGACGCATCCTTGGGAGCTTAGCCGAGCGCCGGGGGGTGCGCGCGGGTAGGAGGTTCGAGCAGTCCAGCGCAGGTCGCGAACCGGACGAGCGCCCGTGCGGGGATTTGCTTGCCGGCTCGCAGACTTGTTATCGTTTCCCTCGAAGATGTCCCGTTCCGTCCTCGCTGCAGCGTTCCTGCTGGCGGCCCCGGTGGCCGTGCGCGCCGGACCCTTGCACTCCTGGGTCGACAAAGACGGCGTCTACCACGTCGCCGACGTTCCTCCGGAGAAGGCCCGCAGGCCACCCCGAAAGATTCAGCCGGCCGCGCCCCAGGCCTCGAGCCCGAAGCCGCAGGCCGCGCGCGAGAAGCGGCCTGCGCGCTGGTGGGAGCGCCGCAGCGACGCGCCGCCGGACGAGATCGACCGGGCGGCGAAGGTCTTCAACATCCCCGCGGAGCTGATCCGGGCGGTGATCGCCGTGGAGAGCGCCGGAGACACCTCGGCCATCTCCCACAAGGGCGCGGTGGGCCTGATGCAGCTCATGCCCGAGACGGCCGGGCAGATGTACGTCGAGGACCCCGTCGATCCCGCCCAGAACATCATGGGCGGGACCCGCTACCTGCGGCAGCTCGCGAACGAGTTCGCCGGCGACATGGTCCTGGTCCTGGCCGCGTACAACGCCGGACCTGACGCCGTCCGCAAGTACAAGGGCGTGCCGCCGTTCGAGGAGACGCGCCTGTACGTGAAGAGGGTGCTCGCCAACTATTACCAGCTCAAGCGCGCCGCGAGGCGGACCCAGGTGGCCGAGTCCGCGCCCGCACCTGCGGCGGCGCAGGGCGCTCCGTGATGGATGCGACCACGCCGCGCGCGCTGGACGAGGGCGGGCTCTTCGAAGACGACGCGGACCTGGCCGAGAACCAGGAGTTCGATCGCACGGTGGCGGAGGCGTCCGATTCACTGCAACGCGGCGACGCGGGCGGGGCGCGGCAGCTCCTGGAGAAGGCGCTGCGCTACAAGCCGCGCAACCAGCGGGCGCGCAACCTCCTCGGGCTCTCGCTCTTCAAGCTGGGCGAGCTGGAGAAGGCGGAGGCCATCTACCGCGGGCTGATCGAGGACCACCCGGCCGATCCGACGCTGCGGGTCAACCTGGGCCTGGTCTTCTTGAAGCTCGGCGCGGCCAACGACGCGGCCCGCTGCTTCGAGACCACGCTCGATCTCTCCCCCGA
>WNGG01001672.1_pt1 | contig 31535 bp, 29 predicted proteins | sample 5400661 | NCBI WGS metagenome assembly WNGG01 (sample SAMN13153372, study PRJNA577476) | soil metagenome | isolation source: 100 cm soil or saprolite under Garry oak tree replicate 1 | place: USA:California | collected 2016-06-15
TCGCCCTGGGGCTGGACGGCAGGCCGCTGCCGGGGCTGCCGGAGCGGCTGTCCGGCTGGCTGGCCTCGGCCGTCACCGAGGAGGAAGCCGAGCTCGCCGAGGCGATCCGCCCGCGCCGGGGCGAGCCGCGGGACGCGGCCGAGGCCGCCGCTGCGCTGGTGCTCGTGATCACCGCGAGCGCGGTGATGGAGACGGCCGCCGTGGCGCTCGGCCGCCGCTACGCAGTGCCGGGGATCATCACCGGCGGGATCGTGCTGGCCGCGGTCACCAGCCTGCCCAACGCCGTCGCCGCCGTCTACCTGGCGGCCAAGGGCAGGGGGGCGGCGGTGCTGAGCACGGCGCTGAACAGCAACGCGCTGAACGTCATCGCCGGGCTGCTGATCCCCGCCGCGGTGACCGGGCTCGGCCGGCCATCGAGCCAGGCAGCGACCGTGGCGGTCTGGTATGCCGGGCTGACCCTGTTCGCGCTGGCTGCCGCCTACCGTGACAGCGGCGTCCGGCGCTCCGCCGGGGTGATCATCATCGGTGCCTATCTCGTCTTCCTCGGCTCGCTGCTGGCGATCGGGTACGCCTTCTGGCCGGTCGCCGCCGGGGCGATCGTGCCCGCTGCGGCCGTGGCGGCGATCTGCCTGCTCTGGCTGGCGCCGAAGCCAGGCCGCGCGGCGTGAAATGCGGGAAGTGGCCCGCGATGGCGAAGCGCCGGATGGTGCGGACCAGAGTGCGGAATGGCGCGGTGAATGGCCCGGCGTCCTTCGGTCCTCCGGGCCCGCCTTGATGACAGGATGTCCGGCAGGGATACGCGGGGCAAGGCCGCCGTTGCGGGGGAAGGGGCGCTCCATGACAAGGTCAGAGGCCGTTCACGTGGAATCGGCGGCATTTCCGCGGCGGCCGGGCATCACCGGCGATACGGCGCGGCCGGATTCGCCGAATATCGTGCCGCGCCAGCGCGGATGAACGGGCTCGCAGCGCAATCCCCGGCCTGATAGCCGACACCGATCCCGCATAGCGGGAGTAACGGGACAGCGGCCGCCACGATACACGTGATGGCGTTGCCCGGCACCAACGAAGAGGAGCGGTACATGCTGATCTCGATCCTGAACCAGTCGACCCTGGTCTCCAATGCGGACGCGGCGACGATGACAGAGGCCATCGCCGCCCAGGTGCGCTTCGACGCGGCGCCGCTGTGGGACCGCGAGGCCGCCGCGGTGGTGTTCTACACCGACGCGTCGGCCGTACCCGCCGAAGCGCACGGCATCGCCATTGTCGACACGATCCAGGACCAGCCGGAGGGCGTGCTCGGCTTCCACACCGAGGACAAGGGCGGCAAGCTGTGGGGCGTCGTCGCCGCGAAGCCGGAGCTTCACAACGGCGGGAAGACCACGACCGGTGACTGGAGCGTTTCCAGCGTGCTCTCGCATGAGGTGCTCGAGATGTTCGTCGACCCCAACTGCAACCTCTGGGCGAACGACAGCAAGGGCCGCGTGTACAGCTTCGAGGTCTGTGACCCGGTCGAGGCCCCGACCTACCAGGTCAACGGGGTGTCGGTGTCGAATTTCGTCACGCCGGCCTGGTTCGACCCGCTGGCCCCGGCGACCGCGCAGTTCGACAAGCTCGGCCAGCTTCATGCGGCGTTCTCGATCGTCAAGGGCGGCTACGTGGTGTACTCCGCGGCGGGCCAGCCGCAGCAGAAGTTCGGCGAGGAGTTTCCGCAGTGGCGCCGGGACATGAAGAGCGGGCCGCTCGCCCGGACCCACGCCAGGATGAGGCAGCTGGGGGCCCCGGGCTGACCTGCATCGGCCGTGCACCCGGTGGCCGGCCGGGGATAGCCGGCCGCGTGGTCCGCCTCGGCGCGCGCTCCTTTCGGCGAGGCGGACCGCGCGGCCAGTAGCCCGGCATATGCGGCCAATGTGCTATTCCGTAGTAGATGTGCCGTCATCGTGCCGCATAATGGGAGTGATGAGTGCTTCCCGCGCCGCGCCCCGGCGTTATCTGCCCGGCAGCCCCTTCAACAATCGCCCACCGGCCAGGCCGGTTGAGCAGTATGCGTTGCATGACCAGGTGACGCATGACCGTTACGGCCTCGGCAAGGTCATCGGCGTCGAGGGCGACCTCGCCGTGCTGGTGGACTTCGGCCCGCAGCTGGCCCGGATCACCGCTCCTTTTGCCAAGCTCACCAAGCTCTGAGGTAAACCGGTCCTGGCCTAACCCAGCAGGCCGGCGAAGCGGGCCGCCCCGGCACAGGCTGGAGACGTGCAGCCCGCCGCGGCGCACCGCGGCGGCGGACTCGCGATCCCGAGCTCGGCCACCCGGTGCCGCCACAGGCGGCAGGTCCGGGTTCCACACCGGCATCGGCGTGGCGACCTGTGCTGCACAGCGCAGTGCCGCAGGCCGGCTACCGCGCTGCCCGCGGTGCCGTCGACCTGAAGCTCGATGAGCTCACGGCGGTTGACCCGCACCGCCCACGAAGAATTAACGGCGGCGATGGCCCCGCTGTCGAATTCCAGCAGCGCGTACGCGGCGTCTTCCGCCGTGACGTCATACCGGCTGCCCTTTTCATCCCACCGGAGCGGGATATGGGTAGCGTGCCGTGCGTAGAGCGCCGTGATGGGGCCGAAAAGATCTGCCAGCAGGTACTGCCAGTGCGGGAACATGTCGAGGATGATGCCGCCGCCGTGCTCCTCGCGGTAATTCCAGGACCGCCGCTGCGCGGCGATCGGGTCACGCTCGAACACCCAGTAGCCGAACTCAAGCCGCACCGAGAGCACGCGCCCGAAGAAGCCGTCGTTAATGAGCCTGCGCAGCTTAATGACACCCGGCAGGAACAGCTTGTCCTGGACCACGCCGGGCACGATGCCGGCCGCGCGGGCCAGGCGCACGGCCCCGTCCAGGGAACCGGCGGCCGGCTTCTCGGTGTACACGTGCTTGCCTGCCGCGATGGCCTGCCGCACGCTCGCCTCGCGGGCAGCGGTGACCTGACTGTCGAAGTAGACATCGATTCCCGGGTCGCTAAGGACGTCGTCCAGGCTGGTCGTCCAGCGCTGGATCTCGTGCCGTCCGGCGATCTGGCGCAGCCGTTCCTCGCTGCGGCCGACCAGGACCGGCTCGGGAACGACCGACGTGCCGTCATCGAGCAGCACCCCGCCGTCGTCCCGGATTGCCAGCAGCGAGCGGACCAGATGCTGGCGGTACCCCATCCTGCCGGTGACGCCGTTCACGGCGACCTGGACGATCCTGCGCGCCATCGATCATCCTCCGGGCACCAGCGGCGGAGTCGACTGCACCGTCCGTGCGGTCAGCGTGCGCTGTTAAGGAAAGCACTTTCCCAGACTAGGCTGGGCGCGAAAGCCGGGTCAAGCCAGCCAGGAGACGCCGTGATCGAGGCAGCAGCCGCGGGCGACCGCCGGCGGCCGGGCGTCATCGGCGGGCCTGCCCGGGTAACGCTGCAGGACGTGGCCGACCGGGCCGGGGTATCGCTGACGACGGCATCGAGGGTGGTCAGTGCCGGGACGCGCCGGGTCGGGCAGCAGCTGATCGACCGGGTGAACCTGGCCGTTACCGAGCTGGGATACACCGCGAACCTCCAGGCCAGGGCGGTGGCGACCGGGCAGAGCAACACCATCGGCGTGGTGGTGCACGACATCGCGGATCCGTACTTCTCCGCGATCGCCGCCGGGCTGATCGACGTCGCCTACTCCCGCCAGATGCTCGTCTGCCTGTCCAGCACGCCGGCCGGGGAACTGCGGGAGCGCGAGTACGTCGCGCTGATGCGGGCGCAGCGCGCCCGCGCGGTGGTCCTGATCGGCAGCAGGTCGGACGACGTCACCGAGCGCGACGGCCTGCGCGCCGAGATCGATGCCTTCCAGCGCTCGGGCGGCCGGGTCGTGACCATTGGGCAGGAGCTGCTCGGCGTCGACACGATCATGCCGGCCAACGCGGCGGGCGCCAGCGCGCTTGGCCGCGCCCTGGTCGCCCAGGGGCACCGCAGCTTCGCCGTGCTGGCCGGCCCGCGGGAACTGCTCACCGCGCGGGACCGGCTGGCGGGCTTCAAGGCCGGCCTGCGGTCCTGGTCGGTGCGGCTGGAACCGCGCGACGTGATCTACGGTGAGTTCACCCGCGACGGCGGCTACGAGGCGATGAGCACGGTGCTGGCGCGCGGGAGCAGGCTGCCGGACTGCGTCTTCGCCGTCGCCGACGTGATGGCCGCCGGCGCGCTCGCCCGGCTGCGGGCCGGCGGCCTGTCGGTCCCCGGCGACATCGCGGTGGCCGGGTTCGACGACATCGTCACGCTGCGCGATGTCTACCCGCCGCTGACCACGGTCCGGCTGCCGCTGACCAAAATGGGCGAGATGGCGGCCAACCTGGTGCTCGATGACTGCGCCGCCGACCGGCCCAGGGTGATGCCGGTACCGGGCGAGGTGATCCTGCGGGAGAGCACGACCCCGCGCCCGCCCGCCCGGCCGGTGAGACACCCGCACCGGCCCGCCACCCCCGGTCGCGCGCCGCCAGCCCGGTAGCCCCGCCTCCGGCCTCCACCGCCTCCGGCCTCCACCGCCTCCGGCCTCCACCGCCTCCGGCCTCCACCGCCCTCGGCCACCGGCGCCCTCGGCCACCGGCGCGCCCGCCCGCCCCGGCCGCCGGCGCGCCACCCTAGGCGGGAAAGCGCTTGCCGAAACCGGCCAACCGGTGATCGCGGCGAGTTTGCGGGCCTGGAGCACCCCGAAGTCTCCCCGATGACGAAGCGGGCTGGCGGCGATCCGTCCGTCGGCGAGCAGGCGGCCCGATCATTGCCGACGAGTGGGCCGCTACGGGCTGATCCCGGCCAGGCGGCACTGCTCCCGGGTGGCCAGCGCGAGCTTGTCATGATTCGCGAACGCGGCCTGGCACATGGCCCGGGCGGTGCGGCCGCAGCCGTGCTCAAGCGCGCCGCCGGTGCTGCTCGGCACCGAGACCGTGACGCAGCCGTCGCGGGACTGGCCGTAGGCTCCCGGGTTCGCGATCGCCCACGCGATCAGCCCGCAGGCCGCGGCGGCTGCCAGCAGGCCGGCTGCGATGATCGTCAGCCTGCGCCGCGGGCGGCCGCGCTGCGCCGCCTGCCCGGGTGCGGTGCCCATGACCTGCACAGTACAAGGCCGCCCGCGTTCGGCCGCCGTGCCGCTGGCATGGGTGCCGCCCGCGGCCGGGCGCCGTGCTCCGTGCCGCCGGCATGGGCGCCGGGAATCCGCCCGGTGACCTGGCACCGATCCGCATCGAGCCGAGCCGTTCTGGGCGCCAATAATCCGTCACCGCATAACGGGATACAGCAGTAATACGGCTATGCCGGCAGGGTCGCACCACATAAATGGTTTCCTCTGGCGGCTCAGCCACCAGCCCTTCCCGGACCGGGCTAGGCTGCCTGGTATGGCAAATTCAAGGCTTGTGCCAGGGCAAATGCGCGGCTATAACGCGATCGTCGCAGTTGTCATGCTGGCCACCGTAATTGTCGGCCTCCTGACCATCAACGTCCAGCCAGCCAGCGCGGGCACCCGTCGGCTCTGCCAGCGCGGCCAGCATATACAGGTAACCAGCCATGACGGTCACAAGTTCTCCGTGCGCAATGATTTCTGGGGCACCCGAACATTCTGCCTTAAAAACATCAATAAACGGCCGAATTTCAAGGTGACGAGGACCGGCCGCAATTTGCTCGGCGGCGCGGTCATGTCCTATCCGTACGTATTCGTCGGCTGCAGCTGGGGCATCTGCACGCGGGACAGCGGGCTCCCGGCCAGGGCGTCGTCCCTGCGCGACCCGCGGGTCACCTGGCATACCGCGGAGCGTGCCAGGGGCCGGTGGAACGCCTCCTTCGACCTGTGGTTCGGCAGGCACCGGATGACGACCGGCCAGGCTACCGGCGCCGAGCTGATGATCTGGCTCAATGCCCGCGGCATGCCGCGGGACAGCGGGCGCGTCGTGCGGGTGGACGGCGTCCGGTGGTACCTGGCGCACTGGAAGACGCATGCCCGCCAGGGCAGGAAGGCGTGGAATTACATCCAGCTCCGGCGGGTCCGCCCGGTGTGGAGCGTGCGGAAACTCCGGCTGAACCCGTTCATCCATTGCGCCGAGCGCTTCCGCCTCGTCAGCCGGCGGTGGTGGCTGCTGAACATCGAGGCCGGATTCGAGGTGCACAGCGGCGGCAGGGGCCTGGCCGGCCGGCGGTTCTGGGCCAGGCCCTAGCGCATCGCTGACCAGCGCCGGTCATCGTCCGGCCCGGGCGCGGTTCCTGTTCGGGCTTGACCTGAACCGCAGTTGCGGTTGCAGGCTTACGGCACCTGCCTGGCCGCGCCCACCGCGGCGGACGCGGCCCGCGGCGCCGACGTCGTGGTGCTGGCCACCACGTCGACCGTGCCGGTCCTCGATGCCGCCACCGTGGAGCCGGGCACTCACCTCACCACGGTCGGGCCGAAGTGGACTGGCGCGCACGAAACACCGCTTGAGCTCCTGCGCAGGGCCGCCGTCATCACCTGCGATTCCCCTCAGCAGGCAGCCGCCTACCCTGACCCGGCCGCCGACATCACCGTGCACTGCTCCGTCGGTCTCGCCGGGACCGAGGTGATCATCGCCGCGGCGCTGCTGGCCAGCCAGGAAACTGGCGAATTGCGCTGAGCGTGGTGCGCGGCCGTTACCGAACCCCGAAGATAGGCGCAGCAGCCAGAGAGGCGCATAAATCCGCGGTGTTGCGAGCGCGCGAGGGGGATGGGCATGCCAGGCTCGGGAATCATTGATCTGGCCATAGGGCTGGCCTTTGCGTTCGGTGCCACCGCCGCACTCAGCTCCGTAATCACCGAGCTGATCGCGCGATTCCTCGGGCTGCGCGCGGCCTATTTGCTGAGCGGCCTGCGCGAGCTTCTCGACGGCGGCGGGGCCGATCTGGACCTGGGGCAGGCGGAACGTGAGTTTCACTCGCTGCGGGCGATCGTGCGGGGCGCGCCGGCCGCCGCCGTTGCCGCCGCCGCCGCCGCGGCCGCGGCCGGCGCCCCGCCCGCACGGGCGCCATCCGCGGCCAGCGCCCTGCTTGGCGGACCGATCTTGCGCAACCAGGGCATGACCGGCCAGATCTCCAGCAGGAAGCTGACCTCGCAGAGCGGCCAGCCGCCGAAGATGGCGGACGGCAAGGGCGGGAACCGATGGCGTGAGCGCCGGACGCTGCCTTCCTATATCCCGGCAAGGTCGTTCGCCGAGGCAGTCCTGGACTTGCTGGTACCCGACGCGGCGGGGCACACGACCATGGACGCCATCGGGAAATCCATCGCCAGGCTGCCCGCGTCCATGTCGACGCTCAAGCTGTCGCTGCAGTCCCTGGCCAAGAACGCGGGCAATGACGTCGCCGCGTTCCGTACCTCGGTCGAGCACTGGTACGACGACCATATGGACCGCGTTTCCGGCTGGTACAAGCGGTACGTCGCCAAGATCACGCTGGTAGTCGGGGCGGTTCTGGTGCTGCTGCTCAACATCAACGCGCTGACGATCGCGCGCACGCTGTACACCGACAGCGCGGTCAACACGGCGGTGAGCAGCGTGGCGGCGAAGACCACGAACTGCGCCGCCAGCACGAGCACTCAGACGTGCCTGAAGAACCTGCAGGGGCAGCTGTCCGCCGTGGCGCAGGCTGGCCTGCCGATCGGCTGGGGAACCGTCCGCGACTGTGCTCCGTCGAAGGCGCGATGCAGCTGGCTGGACCAGCGGGGGATCTTCAGCCGCCACGGCGGCTCCGGCTGGCAGGCCGCGCTCGTCCTCATCGGGTTCCTGATCACGATCATCGCGCTCGTCCCCGGCGCCCGGTTCTGGTTCGGGCTGCTTGCCAAGCTCGGCAGCCTGCGCACGACCGGCCCGAAGCCCGCCGCGCCAGCCAGCTAGCAGCCGCATTCGGTCCAGCAGGGGCCAGGTAGGCGAGCTGGTGTTGCGGTTCATTGTGCTGGCAGAAGCTGCGCGGCCAGGGTGTCGGCCTGTCCCACCCGGGCGGCCTGCGGCTGGCTCTGCGCTGCGAACGGGACCGGATCGCCGCGCTGGTGGGCTTCGACCCGGTGGCGCTGGCGGTCCCGGGCCGCGCCGAACTGGACGCTTGGCTGGCCCACCTGGACGCCCTCGGCGTCCCCTACACGCCGGTGATGCATGGCCGCCAGGGGGACGTCGTCGCGGTCCACGACCCCGATGGCATCCAGATCCGGCTATACACAACCGACCTGCCCCGCTAACGGGCTGCGCCAGGGTCCGGACGGCACCCGGGACGGCCCTGCCACCGATAGCAGGTCCAGGCCTGACGGATCAGCGGCCCAAGGTGATGATCGCGTGGGCCGGCGAGTTCTCGCGCCTGAACGAAGCGCGCCTCTTGATGTTCAACGGTCCGGGCCGGGGGCTCTAAATGACCTTGCGCGCCTGGCAGGATTCGAACCCGCGGCCGGCTGCTTAGAAGGCACAGCCACCCCAGCGCTGTGCTGAACAGCGAAGGCGCACGTCGTCAGCGAGCGAAAACGCTACAGGCAGTCGTTCCCTTAGCGATGTCTTGGTCGCCCTCACGGTTGGACGGCCGAGGCGCCAGGCCATCTAATCGGCCCGATCGACGCGTTCTACCGTCACCAGGTCTGCATTGACGAAATAGGTGACCCTGTAACTTCCTACGCGTAAGCGGTGATAGTCGCCCCGGTGGAAAGCATCTGGCGGATACGGATCTGAGGCCAGCGCAGCGATCGCCAATCCTATTGCGCGCATTCCATCTTGGTCGCTCATAAAGCGGCGTGCCGACGCCCTGGCTGCGGGCGACCACTCGATCTTCACTGCGGGCCGAGCAACTCGGCCATGGCCTCCTCATGCGAGACCGCGCCAGGACGGCCCGCCGCGACCCACTCCTGGTGGGCTGTCAGCGCCGCTTCGATCTCGGCCTGCTGCAGGGCCTCCGCTGACGCGTGCCGCTGCACTGCCTGGAGCATCCGCAGGTCGGCGAGCGGAACGATGGCAGCCGCCTCCCCGCCTAGGTGGATCACCTCGTACGGGCCGGGGTCACTGGCTGGCTGCGCCGTCATGGTCAACACCGTACCGGAATCGTGTGACATTCAGGGGTCGTGCGCCTGGAGGGACTCGAACCCCCGGCCGGCTGCTTAGAAGGCACCACCGCCCCAGCCCTGTGCAGACCTGCGAAGACGCACGTCGCTGGTGAGCAAAAGCGCTACAGGCAGTCGTTCGCTGAACGATCTTCAACGTCAGATTGCCGGGGCGATCGGCGGACGGTTGTCACTAGCGTCTGGCTGTCAGGATCGGGCGTCGCCGGGGCAGCGTCCACGCCACCTCAGGTTCTTCCATCTCCATCAGGCCCCGTCCGCCTGCCAGATGGAGAGGATGCTACGTTGCCTAGACTTGGGCACGATGGCCTCGGAGGACCTATGCGGCGAGGGCGGACACTCTTCTGGACGATTATCGGAAGCGTCGTAGCCGCAGTAGCGGTAGTAATAGCATTGATCCAAGTCAGCTCTGGCACGCCGCCAAAAGCAGCCTCTTCGCCCGTGGCTCACACTTCGGCCAGTGCGAGTTCTCAAGCTGGCGAGTCTGCCCCAGTGGTAATTCCGAAGAATTCCAGCACGTCCTCGTTCTCATACCTCTCAGATCTGACCCCTTCCGGGAATCTCGGCGAGCGGGTAATCCCGGGTCCGCTCAAGATATCCGGATCAATTTACCCCAAGAGTATCTCGTTCTACTGCAACAATGGTGACCCAGCTGCTACTCCTGCATATAAGCTAAGGCAGAACGCTCGCCGGTTCAAAGCTACTGTTGGACTTGAGGCCAAGTGGCCCCCACATTTCGAAGCGGGCGTATCACTAGTTGGCGATGGGCGCACTCTCCGGACCTTTAGTGTCAGCGCCCTTAGACCAAAAACCGTCAATGTCAATGTAGCAGGGGTCCATACCCTCCAACTCGAATGCTTCAGCTCCGGTATTTCGCCGTCCGGAGGCTGGGCCCTTGCTGTAGCGTGGGGCAACGCACGTGTCACAGAAGGACATTGACCGCGGAATGGCGGGGTCGTGCCCGCCGGTCTTCGACCGGGCGATCGGCCCGGCGGCGAGCGCCAGTCGTTCTAACTGCGCTGTGCTGCGCGGTGAAACCACGTTTCCGCAGGTGGCGCGCCTGGCAGGATTCGAACCCGCGGCCGGCTGCTTAGAAGGCAGCTGCTCTGTCCAGCTGAGCTACAGGCGCCCGGAATTCATTGTGCCCGACCGGGCCCGCGGCCAGGCATCGTCCGGGCGAATCGGTCCCGCGGCGGGCATCGGCATGGGCCGCCGGGCGGCCCGGACCCGGCGCTGCCTATCGTCGTGTCCCATGACCCGAACCGGCGGGCTGGCCCGCGCCCGGCGCCCGCGGTGGCCTGCCTCATGACCGGGCCGCGCCGCCGGCCGCGCCAGGGCGGCCCTGGCCTGCACGGCAGCCGGTGGCCGCTGGCGGGCGGGATCGCGGCGGGCATCGCCGCGGACGCGCTGCTCGGCGACCCGCGCCGGGGGCATCCGGTCGCGCTTTTCGGCCGCGCGGCGCACGCGATCGAGGACCGGCTGTATGCCGACAGCCGGATACGCGGGCTGATGCACGCCGTCGCTTCCGTTACCCCTGTACTCGGAACTGCCGCCCTCGCTGACCGGCTGTCCCGGAGCCGGCCGTGGGCGCGGCTCGCGATGACCACAGCGGCCACCTGGGCGGTCACTGGTGCCGCGTCACTGGCGGCGGAGGCGGAGCGGATCCGCGCCGCGCTGGCGGCCGGGGATCTGCCCGCGGCCAGGGCGGCCCTGCCCAGCCTGTGCGGGCGGGACCCAGGCGGGCTCGATGCGGCGGAACTTGCCCGGGCGGTGATCGAGTCCGTCGCGGAGAACACCAGCGACGCGGCGGTCGCGCCGGTGCTGTGGGGTGCGCTGGCCGGGACGCCCGGCCTGGCCGCGTACCGGGCGGTGAACACCCTCGACTCGATGGTCGGGTACCGGTCGGGCCGGTATGCCAGGTTCGGCTGGGCGTCGGCACGGCTCGACGACGTGGCCAACTGGGGGCCCGCACGGCTCACCGCGCTGCTGGCGGTGGCCTGCGCCCCGGTGGCGGGCGGAAGCCCGGCGGCCGCCTGGCGGGCCTTCCGCGGGTACGGCGGACGGCACCCAAGCCCGAACGCCGGCCGCTGCGAGGCCGCGTTCGCCGGCGCGCTCGGCGTCCGGCTCGGCGGCCCGAACTCCTATGCCGGGGTGACCGAGCGCCGGCCATGGCTGGGCGACGGGCGGGCGCCCGGGCCGGCCGACATCGGCCGGGCGGTCCGGCTGTCCCGCGCGGTGACCGGCGCCGCGACCGCGATCGCCGCGCTGACGTCCATGGCCGGGGCGGGTTCCAGGGGCTTGGACATATCGGGTCTTCCGCAGCCGCAGCCGCCCGCCGGATGCAGGCGCCGGTCAGCGCCGCCGCGGGAGCCGTAGGGATCCGGTCAGGTCAGCCGTATTCGCCGCGCCGTACAGCGGCCAGGAACGCACCCCACTGGGCAGGAGTGAACGTCAGCCGCGGCCCGCGCGGGTTCTTGGAGTCGCGGACGGCCACGATGCCCGCCAGATTGGCCGCCACCTCTACGCACTGGCCGCCCTGGCCACTGCTGCGGGTGCTCTTCCGCCATGCGGCGCGGGACAGGTCGATGGTGTCGATCCCGCACCTCCTTCGTAGTTCCGCAGCGTCGCGGCCTCGGCTTCCAGCCCGACTTAGACCTCGAACCATTCCGGCACGGCCTCGCCGTACTGACGCCACCAGCCTTTCTGGCGGGACTCTCGGGCCAGGGCGAGCAGCAACTCGCGTTCCTCGCCTTGGGCGGCGCCGTAGACGCCGAGCAGGAACTTGACGTCCCGCGGCAGCACGCTGACGCGTGCCCGAAGACGGAGGCAAGGTTGTCTGGGCATGGCTCAGCACGGCACGCTGGTGACCAGGTTGCGGCGCTGCGCCTTGTCGGCTGGCTCACCGCCGGACCTCGAGCATGTGCTGAGAGCCGCCTTGGCGCAGGAAATTCCCCGACGCCGGGAATCGTCCGCGATCATTAAGGAATTGGGCGCGGCCGACGGAGACCGGCACGCCGCCAGCAGGGAGGTAAGACCGGGTGAACGGCGCGCTGCTGGTGGCTGGCACCACCTCCGATGCGGGGAAGAGCGTCGTCGCCGCCGGGCTGTGCCGCTGGCTGCGCAGGCAGGGTGTGTCCGTCGCGCCGTTCAAGGCGCAGAACATGTCGCTGAACTCGTTCGTCACGCCCGGCGGCGCCGAGATCGGCCGGGCGCAGGCGGTGCAGGCGGCCGCGGCGGGCATCGAGCCGGACGCGCGGATGAACCCGGTGCTGCTCAAGCCGGGGACCGACCGGCGCAGCCAGGTCGTGCTGCTCGGGCACCCGGACGGCGAGGTCGACGCGGTCGAGTACCGGCAGCGGTGCGGGCGGCTGCTCGACGTGGCCCTGGACAGCCTGGCCCAGCTGCGGCGCGAGTTCGACGTGGTGGTCTGCGAGGGCGCCGGCAGCCCGGCGGAGATCAACCTGCGGGACACCGACATCGCGAACATGGGGTTGGCGCGGGCCGCTGGCCTGCCGGTGCTGGTCGTCGGTGACATTGACCGGGGCGGGGTGTTCGCCGCGCTGCACGGCACCGTTGCGCTGCTGAGCCCGGCCGACCAGGCGCTGGTGGCCGGGTTCGTGATCAACAAGTTCCGCGGTGCGCCCGAGCTGCTGGAGAGCGGCCTGCGGATGCTGCGGGAGCTGACCGGGCGGCCGGTGCTCGGCGTGCTGCCCTGGCAGGACGGGCTGTGGCTCGATGTCGAGGACTCGCTGGCGCTGGACGGGCGGCCGGGCACGGGGAGCGCGGGCCTGGGGTGTGCGGGGGGCGCCGGGCCAGCCGGGGCTGACGTTCTGCGGGTCAGCGTGGTGCGGCTGCCGCGGATCAGCAACTTCACTGATGTCGACGCGATCGCCGCCGAGCCCGGAGTGCTCGTGCGGTTCGCCGGCACCCCGTCCGAGCTGGCCGACGCCGACCTGGTGGTGCTGCCCGGCTCGCGCGCGACCGTGGCCGACCTGGCATGGCTGCGGGACCGCGGCCTCGCCGACATGATCGCCGCGCGGGCGCGCAAGGGGCTCCCTGTGCTCGGCATCTGCGGCGGCTATCAGATGCTCGGCCGCGAGATTCGTGACGAGGTCGAGTCCGGGGCCGGGCTGTTGCCTGGCCTGGGGCTGCTGCCGGTGCGGGTGACGTTCGGCGCGGCCAAGCGGCTGGGCAGGCCCGCCGGGTTGGCGTACGGCTGCGCGGTGACCGGGTACGAGATCCACCACGGCGTCGCGGACGTCGACGAGGCCGGCGCCGAGCCGTTCCTCGACGGTTGCCGGGCGGGCGCGGTCTGGGGCACGAGCTGGCACGGGACCCTGGAGAACGACGCGTTCCGGCGGGCGTTCCTGGCCGAGGTCGCCGCGCTCGCCGGGCGGGACTTCGTGCCCGCCCCGGGCACCGACTTCGCGGCGCTGCGGGAGGCTCGGCTCGACCTGCTCGGCGACCTGGTGGCCGGCCACCTGGACACCGATGCGGTGCTGGGCCTGATCAGCGGCGGGGCGCCGCCCGGCCTGCCGGTGGTGGGGCCGGCCGGCGGCGGGCTTGCTGGCGGCGGGCCGGCTCCCGGGGAGTTCCGGCGGTGAGGTGGGAGGGCCCCGGCGGGTACTTCGCCAGCGACGACGACGCGCTCGTGAACCTGGCGCGGGTGCACGCGTGGATGAGCGCGGAGAGCTACTGGGCGGCCGGCCGGTCCTATGACGTGATGGCCAGGGCCGTGCAGAACTCGCTGAACATAGGCCTCTACGCGGCGGACGGTGACCAGGTCGGCTTCGCCCGGTGGGTCACCGACTACGCCACGTTCGGCTGGCTGTGCGACGTGTTCATCGACTCCAGGCACCGGGGTCGCGGCCTCGGCACGTTCCTGGTGCGGACGGCGGTCGATCATCCTGCCGTGCGCGATGTCCGCCAGGTCCTCGCGACCACGCCGGAGCGCACCCTGTACCGCCGGGAAGGCTACGTGGACCTGATCCACCCCGAGCGCTGGCAGGAACGCCCGCCGCGGCCGAGCGCCCGCTGAGGAGTGCCCGGCTTACTGGCCCGGTTCCGCGGGCCTGGCGCTGTCCAGATTGGCGATCGGTCGCCGGACGTACTCCAGGTCGCGCTGCCATTCGGTGTTGGCCGAATCGGCGGCGGCCAGCCGGGCGGCGATGTCGAGGCTGGCCTGTAGCGGCGGTGGGGCTCAGCCAGAGCGGAAGGTCCGCGTGAGACAGCAGACCGGCCCCGGTCAGGGATCGGCGTCGGCAGCGGCCGGCCGGGGATCGTGCCCCGGCAGCCCGGCGCCCGGCAGCCCGGCGCCCGGCAGCCCGGCGCCCGCCAGCACCTCCGCCGCGCGGTGGCAGGCAGCAAGCCGCCCCGGCCGGACCGGCAGCAGCGCGGGCACCTCGGTGCGGCACCGGTCGATGACGAGCGGGCAGCGCGGATGGAAGAAGCAGCCGGACGGGGGCCTGGTCGCGTCCGGCGGCTCGCCGTGCAGCACGATCCGCGACGAGCGGGCCGCTGCCTCAACTTCGGGAACGGCAGATCGCAGCGCCAGCGTGTACGGGTGAGCGGGAGCGCTTAGCAGCTCGGCCGTGGGGCCGCTCTCGGCGACCCGCCCCAGGTACAAGACGGCGGTCTGCTCGCACAGCTCGCTGACGATGCCGAAGTTGTGCGTGATCAGCAGGTACGACAGGCTGCGCTCGGCGCGGAGCCGCCCGATCAGCGTCAGGATGCGCGCCTGCGCTCGCACGTCGAGCGCGCTGGTCGGCTCGTCAAGCACCAGCATCCGCGGCTGCACGCTGAGCGCGCGCGCGATCGCGACCCGCTGGCGCTGGCCGCCGGAAAGCTGATGCGGGTACCGGGCAGCCAGCCCGGGATCGAGCCCGGTCTCCCGCAGCAGCCCGGCCGTCCGCTCGCCGGCCAGCCGCCGCGGCACGATCCGGTGGGCGGCGAGCGCCTCCGCGATCGCCGCGCCTACCCGCATCCGCGGATCCAGCGTGTTGTCCGGATCCTGGAACACGATCTGCACGGCCCGCCGGTAGTCCTTGACCGCCCCGCCGCGGAGCGCGGTGACATCGGCGCCATCGAAGAGGATCTGGCCGGCCGCGGCCGGGACAAGCCGGAGCACGGCGCGGCCGATCGTCGTCTTGCCCGACCCGCTCTCGCCGACCAGCCCGAGGCCGAACGGCCCGGGGGCAACGGCCAGGCTCACCCCGTCGACCGCGCGGACCGGCCCGAACCGCACTGCCAGGTCCCTGATCTCCAGCAGCGGGCGAGGCGGCGCCGGTGCCGGGCCGGCCTCGGGCGGCACGGCGGCGGGCTGGCGGCCGGCGCCAGCCCCGGGCGAGGCGGCCACGGTCAGCCCACCGCCCTGATCCTCGGCACCGAGGCCAGCAGGTCGGCTGTGTAGGGGCTGCGCGGGGCCGACATGATCTGCCGGGCCGGGCCCTGCTCCACGATCGTCCCGGCGCGCATCACCGCCACCCGGTCGCACAGCTCGGCCACCACGGCCAGGTCGTGGCTGATGAACAGGATCGACAGGCCCTCCCGGTGTCGCAGCTCCCGCAGCAGCTCAAGCACCTCGGCCTGCACCGTCACGTCCAGCGCGCTGGTGGGCTCGTCGGCGAGCAGGACCTCCGCCCGCAGCGCGAGCGCCAGCGCGATCGCGACCCGCTGCAGCTGCCCGCCGGACAGCTGGCCGGGGTACCGGCGCAGCAGGCCGGGGGAGAGCAGCACCTCGCGCATCGCGGCGGCCGCCCGGTCGCGCGCCTCGCTGCCGGTCAGCCCGTGCAGCCGCAGCGCGCGCAGCACCATGTGGCCGACCCGGAACACCGGGTTGAACGCCATCGACGGGCTCTGGAAGATCGCCGCGATCCGGCGCCCGCGAAGGTCGCGCAGCGCGGAGTCGGGCAGGCCGACGAGCTCGCGGCCATCCAGCCTGATGCTCCCCGTCACGCTGGCGCCGACGGTTCCGGCCAGCCCGAGTATGGCCAGCGTGGTCATCGACTTGCCGGAACCGCTCTCGCCTGCCAGCCCGAGTATCTCGGCGTCCCCGAGCGCCAGATCATCGATCGACACGACCGGCACGGCGCCGAAGCGGACCTCCAGCCCGGCGATCTCCAGCCTCATCGCAGGATCACCCGCTTCGGGTCGAGCACATCCCGCAGCCCGTCGCCGAGCAGGTTGAAGGCGAAGGCGGTGGCCAGGATCGCGAGCCCGGGGAAAGTAACGGCCCACCAGGCGGTGGTGAAATAGTTCTGCCCCTCGGCGACCATCAGCCCCCAGTCGGGTGCCGGGTCCTGCGCGCCGAGGCCGAGGAAGGACAGCGCCGACGCGGTCAGGATCACGCCGCCGACGTCGAGCGAGACCTGGACGATCAGCGGCGTGATCGCGTTCGGCAGCACGTGCCTGGCGATGATCCGCCACCGCGATATCCCCAGCGCGCGGCAGCTCTCCACGTAGGGGCGCCCGGCCACGGAGGCGGCCTGGCCGCGGATCAGCCGGGTGTACCAGGGCCACCAGGTGGCCGATATCGCGATCGTCACGCTGGTCAGGCTGGGCGGAAGCACCGCGGCCAGCGCGAGCGCCAGCAGCAGCGCGGGGAACGCGAGGACAATGTCGGTCACTCTCATGATCACGTCATCGAGCCAGCCGCCGAAGTAGCCGGCCACGATTCCCAGCGGGATCCCGATCAGGCATGCGATCAGCAGCACGAAGAACGCGATCAGCGGCGAGACCCGGGCGCCGTAGATGACCCGGGACAAGATGTCGCGGCCGACCTGGTCGGTGCCGAACCAGTGGTGCGCCGACGGGGGGCGCAGCACGGCAAACGGGTTGGTCCCCGTGCCCGCGTCGCCGGGGAATGGCGCGAGCAGCGGGGCGAGCACGGCGACGACGACGATCGCCGCGGCGACGGCCCCGCCAGTGGTCAGCAGCGGGTTCGCGCGGAGCCTGCCGCCGATGCCGGCGCGGCGCGGCGCGGCGGCATCGGCCGGGCTGGCGGGCGGCGCGTCGATCATCTCAGCCTGATCCTCGGGTCGAGCCCGGCCTGGACCATGTCCACGAGCAGGTTGGCCACGACGTACACGATCGCGATGAACAGCGTGACGCCCAGGATCGCCGGGGTGTCGAGGGTGCCGATCGAGGTGGCCGCGTAGCTGCCCAGGCCGGGCCAGTCGAAGATCGACTCCACCAGGAACGTGTTCACCAGCGAGTAGCCGAAGACCAGCGCTATCGCGGAGGCCACCGGGTTCCAGGCCAGCTTCATCAGGTACCGCCCGAACACGGCTCGCTCGGGGAAGCCGAGCGCCCGGGCCATCTGCACGTGCGTCTCGCCGACGGTGTCCAGTACCTGCGCCCGCACCAGCCGGGCGATGAGCCCGGCCGGGTACGCGGCGACGACAAGCGCGGGCAGCACCAGGTGGCCGAGCGTGCTGCCGAGCATCGGCCAGTTGCCGGTGAGCAGCGCGTCCGCGACTCCGAAGCCGGTGCGGTGGGCCAGCGGGCTGGTGAACAGCAGGCCGGGCGAGTATTCCCCGGCCACCGGCAGCAGGTGCAGGCGCTGGGAGAACACCAGCTGGAAGATCAGCGCCATCCAGAAGATCGGCATCGACACGCCGAGGATCGAGCCGGCCCGGACGGCATGGTCGATCGGCTTGTTCGGCCACCGCGCGGACACCAGGCCGAGCGGCACGCCCGCCGCCAGCGCGATGACCAGCGCGGCGATCACCAGCTCCAGCGAGGCGGGGGCGACCGTGGCCAGGTCGGAGAGCACCGGCCGGTGGGTATGGATCGCCACCCCCCAGCTCCCCGTCGCGATGCCGCCGAAGTAGGCGGCGAGCTGCACCGGCAGCGGCCGGTCAAGCCCGAGGAACCGCCGCGCCGCCGCGACCTGGCCGGCCGAGGCGTGCGGGCCAGCCCACGTCGCCGCCGGGTCGCCCGGGATCAGGTGGGCGATCACGAACGTCACGATGATGACGCCGGCGACCACCACGACCGCGAGCGCAGCCCGGCGGGCGACGTAAGCCGTCAACTGCCCAGCGGCTTCAGGTTGTAGGCGAAGACGACGTTCGGGTATGCCTGGTTGACCTGGAGCCCGGTGAAGTTGGACGCCATCGCGTACTGGTAGTTCGCGTTGTAGAGGAACGCGATCGGGGCCTGGCGCAGGATCGTCACCTGCATCGAGCGGTACAGGTTGCGGCCGGCTGCCCGGTTGGTGGCCACCAGTGACTCGACCTTGTTGATCTGGCTGTCCAGGCCCGGGTTGGAGTAGTAGGAGAGGTTGAAGTACGGCTGCTTCTCCGTGTACAGCAAGTTAATGAACCAGGAGTAGGGGTCCGCGTAGTCCGGCCACCAGTACTCCATGAAGATGTCCTGGTGCTGCGCGGCGCTTGACGACTTGGCCTTGCCCCACTGGGTCGGCCAGGCCAGCGACTGCACGCGCACGTTGACGTTCAGCTTGGCCAGGCTGGACTTGATGAGCGTCGCCACCACCTGCTCGTTCGAGTCGCCCTGGGTGTAGGTGAGGGACAGGTTCAGCTGCTTCTTGCCCGGCCCGTAGCCGGCCTGGTGCAGCAGCTGCGCCGCCTTCGCCGGGTCGTAGTGGTAGTTGGGCAGGTCGGTGAAATGGCCGAGCAGCCCGGCGGGCACGATGCCGCTCGACGGGACGCCGGCGCCGTGCAGCGCCGCGATAATGCCCTGGTAGTTGATGCCGTAGGAGATCGCCTGGCGCTCGGGCAGGTTCAGCTTGCGGGAGTTGAGCTGGCCGAGCAGGTTCTGCCAGGACGGGGTGGACACCAGCTTGACGCCTGACGCGCCTTGCAGCGAGTTCCACAGCGTCGGGCTCATCTGCTCGACGAAGCTGACCTGGCCGCTGCGCAGCAGCTGCGCGGCCGTGGTGTCCTGCGGCACGACCCGGAACACCACGCGGCGGAAGTGCGCGCCGCTCCAGCCGCCCCAGTACTGCGGGTAGGCCTTCTGGATGACCTCGAACTCCTGGCCCTTGTTCCAGGCCTGCAGCGTGTACGGCCCGGTGCCCGCGTCGTGCGGCGTGTTCAGCCACTTGGTCAGGCTCCCGCCGCCCGCTGCCTTCGTGTCGTAGATGTAGGCGGAGTAGTCGGCCGAGGCCTCGAGGTCGAGCGGCGCCGGGTACTTGAGGTGGAACACCAGCGTGCCGGGCCCGGGCGTGTCGATGGACCGCACCGCGCTCCAGATGTACGCGGCGCCGCCGTTCAGCTTCATCGTGCGCTGGATGGCTGCCTTCGCGGCCTGTGCCGTCACCATCCGGCCGGTGTGGAAGCGGACACCCTGGCGCAGCTGGAACGTCCAGGTCAGCCCGTGCTGCGAGGACGACCAGCTGGTCGCGAGCAGCGGGCTCACCTGGTGGGTCGCCGCGTTGTAGCGGGTGAGCGTCTCGTACATGTTGCTCATCGCGATGATGCCGTTGGAGTACTCGGTCGCCGGGTCCCAGCCGTCCACCCCCACGGGGGTGTAGGTGTCATAGGTGAACGTCTGGTTGGCGGCCGGGTGCCCGCTGGCCTGCGGTGACGGCGCGCTGCTGCCGCAGGCGGCAAGCAGTAGCGCCAGAACTGAGCCGGATGCAAGCAGCAGTGCGGGATGGCGCTTCATGGATCCCTCCGTGGAAATCCGTCTACGGGCCTGGCGGCCCGGATTGCCGGGCCGTGCTTGTCTGCCGGGCCAGCCGGGCTTGTAGTTGCTGTTCCTGCAGGCCGCCGAGGGCGCCTGCGGCTTTGACGCGGATGCGGATGGCCGGCGAGGTGAGGTACGCCAGCGGGATTTCCTCGAGCTCGACGATCTCCACGGTGCCGGGGTCGGCGCCCGCGGCGACGGCGTGCTCCCGTGCCTCGTCGCGCGCCTCGTCAAGGACGGCGGCGCGGCCGCCGACGCCGATGTGGAAGATCCGGTCGACGTGGCCGCTCACCGAGGCGATCGCGGCGCCGATCGCGTTGGCGGCGTCGAAGTGGTCGGGCCGGATGACCTCGCTGACCCCGGGGAGGTCGTCCGGGACGAGGATGCTGCCGCCGCCGACGGCGATCAGCGCGCGGTCGCCCCTGGAGGTCTTCACCCGGTCGATGGCTTCGGCGAGGCTGGCATCGGCGCGCCGCGCGGCGTCCGCGAGCATCTCCCTGCGGTTCCCGATCAGCCCGGGGTCGCCGATCTCCGCCCGCCCGGTCGCGACGGCGCTGTCGGTGAGGGTCGCCGTGGCGCCGCCGAACACCAGCGCCTCGTCCTGCAGCCGGTAGCCGACGCTGCGCGGCCCGATGCGGCCGGTTTCCGGCGAGATCACCGACCCGCCGCCGAGCGCGATCGTGACCAGGTCGGGCATCCGGAAGTTGGTGCGGATCCCGCCGATCTCGACGCCGTGGGAGGACTCGCGGGGGAAGCCGTTGATCAGGACGCCCACGTCCGTCGATGTGCCGCCGACGTCGACGACGAGCGAGTCGGCGGTGTCGGTGAGGAACGCGGCGCCGCGGATGCTGTTCGCCGGGCCGCTGCCGATGGTGAGCACCGGGTACCGCAGGGCGTGGTCGAGCGCCATCAGCGTGCCGTCGTTCTGCGCGAAGAACGTGGCGGGCTGCAGGCCCTCCGCGGCCAGCGCGTCCTGCACGGCGGCGGCCACGTCGCTGGCCACGTCGACCAGGGCCGCGTTCAGGATCGTGGCATTCTCCCGCTCCAGCAGGCCGACCGAGCCGATCTCGTGGCTGAGCGACACCTCGATCTCGCCGAGCTCGCGCTTGACGACCTCCGCCGCCAGCAGCTCGTGCCGGGGCGAGACCGGGGCGAAGACGCTCGCGATCGCGACGGCCTGCGCCGTGCCGCCGACCTCGCCGAGGAACCGCGCGACCGCATCGCCGTCGAACGGGGACAGGTCGCGGCCGTCGAACTCGATGCCGCCGTCCACGATCGTCGCTCCGGCCGAGACCGCGTCGGCGAGGTCACGCGGCCACTCGAACATGGGCCTGATGCTGTGCGTGGCCGGCCCGCCGATCCTGATCACCGCTACCCGCCGCAGCCGCCTGCGCTCGAGCACCGCGTTGGTCGCGTGGGTGGTGCCGAGCATCACGTGGGTGATCCGGCCGGGGTCGATGCCCGGCGCGCGGAGCACCGCGTCGATGGCCGCCGTGATGCCGCCGGTGATGTCCGGCGTGCAGGCCACCTTGGCCTTGGCGAGCACCCGGTCCGCAGGATCCATGATCACTGCGTCGGTGTTGGTGCCGCCGACGTCGATGCCGAGACGGCAGTCAAGCTGCAGCACCGGCAAGCTCCTCCACTGGCAGGTAATCGAAGTCGTAGCCGAACGCCCGCGGCCCGGCGACGGCGAGCCCGGCCTCGCTCCGCCAGATCGGGTCGCAGCCGAAGGCGATGACCGTGACCCGCTGACCGTACCTGACCCGCTCGGTCACGATCGCGTCGGCGGTCTCGCTGTCCAGCACCGAGATCAGGTCGGGGACCGAGGCGAGCACCTGCCCCCGCTCCAGCGCGACGAGGTTCTCGTTCTGCAGCTCAAGCCGGATCATCCGGCCGGCGTCGTCGCCGAGGCCCTCGATCACCACGGACCCGCGGACGAACCCCTTCGTGGTGCGCCGCTCAACGTCCGATATCTTCCCGGTGACCAGCCGGAATGCGCCGAGTTCCGAGATCAGCGCGGCCACCGGGCTGGCCGCGCCGGTGAGCGACTCGCCGATCCTGATCGCCAGCGACACCGAGTTCCGCACCGTCGCCCCGCGCGCCTGCGCCACCGTCAGGGTGTACTCGGTCGACGAGGCGGCGCCGCCGAACTCGACCGCGGCGGCCCGCTCCAGCCGCTCCATCCAGTGGCCGGAGATCGTCCGGAACACGACCAGGTTGCCCCGCTCGTCGGTCATGATGGCCGGGCTCGGGGAGATCCCGGCCAGGTGCATGGTGACCTGCGGGACCTCAGGGAATGCCCGCCCCATGCCGTCGGCGTCCACGATCGGCAATCCCATCCGCGCCGCCCAGGAAATCGGCAGCAGGCCATTCGCCCCGCCGATCTCGGCCGACATCAGCGCGGCCACCCGGCGGCCGGTCATGTGCTCAAGATGCTCGCGCAGCCGGGCGCCCTCGTCGCCATTCTCGATCTTCTCGATGGTGACCGTCGGGGCGCCGATTCCGCCGCACGGCATGATCATCGAGTCGTCCGGCAGCTCGTCCAGGTCGACCAGGGGCACCGGCCCGAAGATCTCGGTTGCCTGCAGTGCCTGCAGCAGGCCGAGATACGGATCGCCGCCGCCGCCGGCGCCCAGGACGGCGCACCCCCGGGCGAGCGCGCGGAGGCTGACGGGATCCAGCAGCCGTTTCACTGGCGCCGCGGCCGCAGCGCAATGGCGCTGATATGAGCGTTCCGCATAAATTTCTCCAGTCGTGCTTGGTAGAACATTCTCACCCGCGAGAACCCGGCAAGGCCACCCCGTAGACATCTGCGGCCTCGCCCGCCGTAATCACCCCGTCCGCCAGGTCGGCGAGCACCAGTGCGGGATCCCGCTCTGCCGGGTCACCGTACCCGCCGCCGCTCCCGGTCACCAGCCGGACCAGGTCCCCGCGGCGCAGCGGGAACCGCGAGGCCTTCCCGAACGGGGGCTCCAGCCGGCCGTCGGCCCGGATGACCTCGACATAGTTGCGCGATCCGGCCCGGCCGCCTGCCACTCCCCAGGGCGGGCAGAGGTGGCGCCCCCAGGCGACCGTGAGCTGCGCCTCGTCGCACGCGATGCGGTACTCCCGCACCAGCCCGCGGCCGCCGCGGCGGCGCCCTGCCCCGGCCCCGGGCACGATATCGAAGCCGAACCGCTCGACCCGGATCCCGTAGCGCTGCTCCGCGATCTCGGCCGGGATCACGTAGGTCTCGCCGTCTCCCGCGGTGATCAGGCCATGCTGGCCGTCCTCCGCCGCGCTGGCGCCCCAGCCGCCCGCCTGCGGCTCGACCAGCAAGGTGGGCTCGCCGGTGTCCGGGTGGGTCAGCGCCAGCGACGTCGAGCAGCAGGAGATGTAGCTGCCCGCGGTCAGCCGGTCGGCGAACGCCGGGGCCAGCGCCTTCCAGACCAGGTCGCTGGCCAGGTCGGTCGACTCGAAGTACGCGGCGACCGGCGCCGGCCGCTGCGCGGTGAAGATCGTCCCGGGCGGGCAGATGATCTCCAGCGGCCGGAACCAGCCGTCAGTCGCGGCCTCGGCCGGATCCGTGATGGCCTTGAACACCGTGCGCACCCCGGACACCAGGCCGCTCCAGGTGCAGTTGATCGGCCCGGGCACCTGCGGGTGGCTCCCGGTGAAGTCGCAGGTCACGCGGGAGTCGGAGATGGTGACGCGGACCCGCACCGGGAACGGGCCGTTGCCCAGGCCATCCTCGTCGGTCGAGTCCGACGCCTCGAAGACGCCGTGCGGTATCCGGCCGATTGCCAGCCGGGCAAGGTGCTCGCTGCGCTCCAGCATGACGTGCATGGACTCGGTCACCGCGGCGGCGCCGTACCGCTCGCACATGTCGTGCAGCCGCCGCTCGGCCACCTCGAGGCAGGCCGCCTGGGCCCACAGGTCACCGAGCGTCATGTCCGGCAGGCGGCTGTTGGCCGCGAGTATCGCGGTGACCTCGGTGACCGGGGCGCCGGCCCGGCAGGCGTGCACGAACGGCAGCTGCAGGCCCTCGGCGAAGATGTCGGTCGAGTCGGCGGTCCAGGATCCCGGATCCTTGCCGCCCACCTCCGTCCAGTGCCCTTTCGCCGCGGCGAACGCGATCAGCTCCCCGCCCCAGAAGACCGGGCGGACCAGCGCCACGTCGGACAGGTGGGTGCCGCCGCCGACGTAGGGGTCGTTGCCGATGATGACGTCGCCGGGCTTCAGGTCCCCGATCCTGGCCATGGTCTCGCGGACCGCGTCACCGAGCGGCCCGAGGAAGCCGGCCACGCCGTTGCCCTGGGACACCAGCTCGCCGCGGGCGTCGGTGACCCCGACAGCGAAGTCGAGCACCTCGTAGATGACCGGGCTCTGCGAGGTGCGCTGCAGCGACACGAACATCTCGTCGGTGATCGCGATGAACCCCTCGCGCAGCACGTCGAGGGTGAAGCGGTCCGCGGTCACGGCTGCTCCTCGATCACGAGATTGCCGAGCTCGTCGGCGCGGACCTCCTGGCCGGGCAGCACCAGCGTGGTAGCGGCCGGCTCCTCCACCACGCACGGCCCGCTGACCGGCCTGCCGCCGGCCATGGCCGGCCTGCGGATGAGGCGGGTGCGGACGCCGTGGCCGTACGGGTCCAGGTCGACCAGGCGCCAGGAGCCGGACGGCCGGCCTGCGCCGTCCCGGCCGTCCTCCTGGCCCTGCCAGCCGATCGCGGCATCACCGGGCGCCGCCGCGCTCACCCGCAGCGACACGACCTCGAGCGGGGCGTCGAGCCGGAACGAGTAAGCCTCGAGCGAGCGCTGCTCGAATGCCGCCTGCAGCTCCGCGGGCCCGCGGTCCTGCCCGCCGGGGCCGGCCAGCGGCACCTCGAGCGTGTGCTCCTGGCCCTGGTAGCGAAGCTCGGCGTAGCGCCGGATGCTCGCGCCGCGGGCGTACGGGCCGAGCTCGCGCCGGGCGGCGCTCTCCACCGGGGCGAACCAGGCGGGCAGGTCCGCCCCGGCCAGCGGGCCGACCGCGGTGCGGACACTGTCGGCGCGCAGCTCCCCAGCGAGCATCCCGAACGCGGAGAAGTGGCCGGGCGCGGGCGGGATGATCGTCCGCCTGATGCCGAGCTCGCGCGCGAGCAGCGCGGCGTGCAGCGGCCCTGCCCCGCCGTAGGCGATGAAGGCGAAATCCCTCGGGTCATACCCGCGCCGCAGCGTGACCAGCCGGAGCGCGTGGCTCATCTGCGCGACCGCATAGCGCAGCACGCCCCTGGCGGCCTGCCGCGCGTCGACGCCGAGGCTGGCCCCGAGCCCGGCCAGCGCCTTCACCGCCGCATCCGGATCCAGCTGCATGCTGCCGCCGAGGAAGTAGCCGGGATCCAGCCGCCCGGCGACCAGGTTGGCGTCGGTAAGCGTGGGCTCGGTCCCGCCGCGCCGGTAACAGGCAGGCCCCGGTTCGGCCCCGGCGCTCCGCGGCCCCAGGTGCAGGCCGCCGGCCGCATCGGCCCAGACGATCGAGCCGCCGCCCGCCCCGATCTCGACGATGTCCACCGTCGGCGCCTGCACCGGGTAGCCGGCCAGGGCCGGCGTGGCCGCCACGTTGTGCAGGGTGTTCATCCGCACCTGCCCATCGCGGATCGCGGCCGTCTTGGCCGTGGTCCCGCCGATGTCCAGGGTGAGCACGTGCCGCGCGCCCAGCCTGCGGCCGAGCTCGGCGGCTGCCGTGACGCCGGCCACCGGCCCGGACTCGAGCAGCGTGATCGGCGCGCTCATTGCCTGCTGGAACGAGCACACCCCGCCGTTGGACCGCATCGCGAACAGCGGCGCCCGGACTCCGGCCCCGCGCAGGGAATCGGCGAGCGAGCCGAGATAGGCCGCCGCCACCGGCTGGACGTAGCCGGACAAGACCGTGGTGCTCGTCCGCTCGTACTCCCGCCACTGCGCGCTGACCTGGTGCGACGCGATGACGGCCAGGCCGGGCAGCCGCTCGCGGAGCAGCTGCGCGGCGCGCTGCTCGTGCGCCGGGTTCGCCCAGGAGTGCAGCAGGCAGACCGCCACCGCAGCGACCCGCTCCGCGCGGATGGCGCCGGCCAGCCTGATGACCTCCGCGTCCTGCAGCGGCGTGACGACCTCGCCGCGGTAGGACATCCGCTCGGTGACCTCGAAGCGCAGACGGCGCGGCACGAACGGCACCGGCTTGCGGTAGGCGAGGTTGTACAGGTCGGGCCGGTTGCCCCGGCCGATTTCCAGTACGTCACGGAACCCGCCGGTGGTCACCAGCGCGGTCGGCACGCCGCGGCGCTCGGTCAGCGCGTTGATGACCACCGTGGTGCCGTGAATGAACGCGTCGACCCTGGCCGGATCCGCGCCGGACTGGCCGAGCGCGGCCAGCACACCGCGGGCCAGCTCACCCGGCGTCGTGGCGGCTTTCGCCCGCGTCACTGCGCCGGTCGCCGTGTCCACGGCCACCAGGTCGGTGAACGTGCCACCGATATCGACAGCGAGGCGGATGCCCCCGCCGGTCATCGCAAAGTTGCTACCCGCCTAATCTGATCGCTGAGCTCCAGGGCATCCTCGCCGCAGACGACCACCGGCGGACTCGACCTGACCCGGCGCGCGTAGACCAGGCCGGCGATGCCGCGCCACACGTACCACTGCGGGAACTCACGCGCGTAGGGCCACCAGTCGGGGGCGTCTTCCGCGTCGGCCGCAGGCCAGGTCAGTGCGTTGCGCTCCATAGGCCTCTCCGGGGATGAGTTCTCGGCCATGCCATCGCTGTGCACCCGCCGAACTCCGCCACTGTTGGATGCGACACCATGCTCGCAGCAGCGGGGTGACGCGGGAATGGGCGGATTGCAACACAGTCCTGACTGAAATGTGCTCTATGCATAAACTCAGCCCTGATGCCTTCCGTCGACGCGATACTCGCCAGCTCGCCGCTCAGCGGGCTCAAACGCGTCAGCACGGGCGGCGGGGATCAGCCGGTGACCAGGGTGCTGCTGGCCGAGCAGCTCGCCAGCCTGGACCAGGCCCCGGCGGCCAGCCTGGTCCTGCTGTCCCGCGCGGCCTCAGCCGAGGCCACGGACTACCGCCTCGACATGGCGCTGCGCTGGGCGGCGATCCACCAGGTGGCGGCGGTCGCCTCGTTTTCCGCCGGGCTGTGGCGGCCGACAGCCACCGCGGCCGACATCGCCGAGCGGGCCGGCATCGCGCTGGTCTGGGTGCCGGCCGAGATGGACCTGACCTGGCTGCTCTCGGCCATCGTGCGGGAAGCGGGCGGCGGCGCCGAGCGCGCGCTCGGGCGGGCCGAGCAGGGCCTGGACGCGGTGCTGCGCGCCGAGCAGGCCGGCGCCGGCCTCGATGAGCTGCGTGACTGCGTCAGCCGCGCGCTCGGGACGCCGGTCGAGTTCCGCCCGCAGCCGGCCGCGGACGTAACCCCGCAGGCCGACGGCGAGGTCAGCGTCCCGATCGTGGTCGGCGAGGCGCCGCTCGGGCAGCTCGCCGCGCCGGATGCGCACGGCGAGTTCGCCATCGCCGCGCGGCTTGTCCTGCACGCGGCGGCGTCGGCCGCCAGCCGGCTGCTTGACCTGGCCAGGCAAGCCCGCGAGCTGCCCGTCCGGTCGCGCAGCGAGCTGCTCACCGAGCTGCTGATGTCGGATGCAGCGCTCAGCGAGGAGCTGCTTGACCGGGCCAGGCAGCTGGGCGTGCCGGTGGCCGGATGGCACCTGGCCGTCCGCATCGAGGCGGAGAACCTGGCTGACCTCGGGCGCGACGAAGTACACCGGTTCGAGCTGCTGGAGACGGTCGGCCAGGCGGCGCTGCACGCGGTGGCGCGCACCGGCGGCACCTGGTACGTGTCCCGCATTGCCAGGAGCGTCGTCCTGGTGCGGATGACGAGCTCCAATCCCGGCCCGCAGGCCGGCCTGCGGGCGGCGCGGTCTGCCCGGCAGGCGCTGAAGGCCATCAGGGAACGGCTTCCCGGGCTGCAGGTGCGCTGCGGCGTTGGCGCGGCGCACGAGGGCCCGATGGGCCTGCGCGCCTCGGCAGCCGAGGCCAGGCTCGCGCTGGTAGCCGCCAAGGCCGGGGGCAAGCCGGAGAGCATCGCCACCCACGACGCCGCGGGCGTGCAGCGGATGCTGATGGAGTGGTACGCCTCGGACACGGCGCGCGCGTCGGTCAAGTCCCAGCTCGCCCCGCTTGAGCAGCTGGGCAGGGCGCGGGGGGAGACCGCGATCCGTACGCTGGCCACCTACCTCGACCAGCAGGGCTCGATCGTCCGTACCGCGGCGGCGCTGCACCTGCACCGCAACGCGGTGGCCTACCGGCTGCGGCGGATCACCGAGCTGCTCGGGGTCGACCTCGAGGATCCTGATCAGCGGCTCGCCCTGCAGCTCGCCTGCCGTGCTCGGCTGCTGGCGTGACAACGGCGGCGGCCGTTGACAAAGCGGGCCGCGGCGGCGTAGCAACTCCGCAGAGGGCGCCGCGCCGGGCCGCGCCGGCCGGAAGGCAGACCGGAAAGAGGTGGCCGTCAGTGACCGACGCCGAGACCAGCATCCAGGGCACCTGCGCAGCCGGCTACGAGCCGGTCAGGGACCGGTTCGCGGAGAACTTCGCCAAGCGCGGCGAGATCGGCGCCAGCGTCGCGGTGGTGGCCGGCGGCCAGCCGGTGGTGAACCTGTGGGCAGGCTGGGCCGACCCGGCCAGGACCAGGCCGTGGGAGCAGCACACCCTCACCAACGTCTGGTCCACCACGAAGGCGATGACCTCGCTGTGCGCGCACATCCTGATCGACCGCGGCGAGCTCGACCCGGACAGCCCGGTGGCCAGGTACTGGCCGGAGTTCGCCGCGGGCGGCAAGGCCGATATACCGCTGCGCTGGGTGATGAGCCACCGGGCCGGCCTGTCCGGGCTCACCGTGCCGATCAGCGTCGAGGACTACTACGACTGGGACAAGATCACCGGGCTGCTGGCCGGGCAGCAGCCGCTCTGGCCGCCCGGCACGGCGAGCGGCTATCACGCGATCACCTTCGGGTACCTGGTCGGCGAGGTCGTCCGCCGGATCACCGGGCAGAGCCTCGGCGTGTTCTTCGGATCCGAGATCGCCGGGCCGCTCGGCGCGGACTTCCACATCGGCCTGCCGGACAGCGAACTCGGCCGCTGCTCCGACCTGCTCGGCGTCCGCCCGACCGAGGCCGAGCAGAGCGCGATCGCCCAGGCGTACGCCAACGCGCACCCGGCCGCCATGGCCGCGCTCGTCAACCCGGCGCTGACCGGCGACGAGGCGAACCTGCCCGGCTGGCGGATGGCCGAGATCCCGGCGGCGAACGGGCACGGCACCGCGCTGGCGCTGGCGACCGTGTTCGGCGCCCTGGTGGACGGGTCGGACCGGCTGCTGTCGCCGGACGCGCTCGCGACCGCATGCGCCGGCCAGGGCAGGCTGACCGATCTCGTGCTCGGGTTCCCGCTGGAATGGACACTCGGCTATGCGCTGTCCGGCCCCGAGCATCACTACGGGCCGAATCCGGCCGCGTTCGGCCACGACGGCTTCGGCGGCTCGGCCGTCTGCGCGGACCCGGGGGCGGGCGTGGCGATCGCCTACGTGATGAACCGGATGGGCATGAACCTGTCCGACGACCCGCGCAAGATGGCCATGATCGACGGCGTCTACCAGAGCACCGGCCAGCGCTAGCGCACGCTGGCCGGGCTAGCGCACGCTGGCCGGGCTAGCGCAGGCCGGCCGGGCTAGCGCAGGCCGGCCGCTGCCACGTCCTCATCCAGCGGCCGCAGCGTGGCATGCCGCACCGCGGGGATCAGGGCGCCGAGCAGCAGCGCGCCGCCCACGCACGCGAGGCCGCCGCTGACCACCGACGTGGTCAGCGAGAACAGCTGGGCCACCGCGCCGGCCTCGGTGTTGCCCAGCGCCGGGGCGCTGGTGACCTGGGCCAGGTACAAGCTGCTGACCCGTCCGCGCAGCTGGTCGGGCGTGTAGTGCTGCAGCAGGGCGTTGCGCAGCACCTCCGAGATCAGGTCGCTCATCCCGGCAAGCGCGAGGAACGCCAGCGCGGCCGCCAGGCTGCCGGAAAGCCCGAAGCCGACGGTCGCCGCTCCCCAGATCAGGCCGGCGCCGATGACCACGATGCCGGGACGCCGCACGTGGCTGGTCCAGCCGCTGGCGGCGGCGCCGACGATCGCGCCGAACGCCGGCGCCGCGGTCAGCAGCCCGAAAGTGGCAGGCCCGCCGTGGAAGTGCTCGGTAGCCAGCGCGGGGAACAGCCCGGCCGGCATGCCGAAGATCATCGCGTTGGTGTCGATGAGCAGCATGCCGCCGATGACGCCGTGGTGCCGCACGTACCGGAACCCCTCGGCCAGCGACCGCAGCCCCGGCCGCTGCCCGCCGGGGGCCGGCGGCAGCGGCCGGACGAACTGCACGGCGACGCCGGACAGCGTGAACCCGAGCGCGCCGATGCCGTAGCACAGGGCAAGGCCGGGCCCGGCGATCAGCGCGCCCGCCAGCGCCGGGCCGCCGAGGTTCGCCAGCTGGTGGCTCATCGAGTTCAGCGCGGCGGCGGCGGCCAGCCGCCGCGGCCCGACCAGGGCGGGCACCGCCGCCGTCGACGCGGGCGAGCTGAGCCCGTCGGTCAGGCCGAGCGCCAGCGTGAGCAAGTAGACCGGCCACAGCGCCGGATGCCCGAGCAGGCTGTTGGCCACCAGCCCGGCGGCCAGCAGGACTTGCGGCACCCGCACCACCGCGAGCAGCTTTCGCCGGTCGTGATGGTCGGCGAGCACGCCGCCGGCCAACAGCCCGACCAGCATTCCCGCGCTGTCCGCCAGGCTGACCAGGCCGACGGCCAGCGAGGAATGGGTGAGCCCGTAGACCTGCCAGTTCGCCGCGGCAGCCGCGACGGCCGCGGCGACCGTGGCCGCGAGCCGCCCGGTGAACAGCCAGCGGAAGTCACGGCCTTCCCGCAGCGGGGCGATGTCGATCACGATCTGCCCGATGCGCATGCACGCCCCTAGCCGCAACTCCGTGTCTCTCGCAACTCTCTCGCAGCGCGCGCCACGCCCGCCAGCCGGGACGAGCGTGCGAGGATCGGGCCGTGCCGACGATTCTGCTGCTGTCCACTGCCGACACCGAGCTGCTTGCCGCCCGCGCCTCCGGCGCTGACTACCGGGTGGCGAATCCGGCCCGGGTCGCGCCGGACGCCATTCCCGCGCTGGCCGCCGGCGTCGGCCTGGTCGTGCTGCGGTTGCTCGGCGGCCGCCAGGCCTGGCCGGACGGGATCAGCGCGCTCCGCGCGACCGGCCTGCCGCTGGTCATGCTCGGCGGCGAGGCAGCGCCGGACGCCGAGCTGATGGCGCTGTCCACGGTGCCGGGCGGCGTCGCCGCCGAGGCACTGAGTTACCTGCGCGAGGGCGGGCCGGGCAACCTGCGCGAGCTCGCCGCGTTCCTCTCCGACACCATCCTGCTCACCGGCCAGGGCTTCGGCCCGCCCGAGCCGATGCCGGGCTACGGCGTGCACCAACCCGCCGCCACAAACCCTCAGCCACTGGAGGCTGGCCCTCAGCCACAACACCAGCCACGCCCACCCCACCAGCCTCACTCGCCTCCCTCTGCCGATGATCTTGGAGAGTTTGCGGTGCCACAGCACCGCAAACTCTCCAAGATCATCGAAAAGGAGGCCCGTGGCGGGGCGGAGCAGGGCGGCGGCGGGATGGAGCGGGCTGGCGGCGGGATGGAGCAGGCTGGCGGCGGGGCGGAGCGGGGCGGCGGGCAAGACCGGCCCGTTGTCGCGGTGGTTTACTACCGGGCGCACGAATT
>WNGG01003688.1_pt1 | contig 31533 bp, 29 predicted proteins | sample 5400661 | NCBI WGS metagenome assembly WNGG01 (sample SAMN13153372, study PRJNA577476) | soil metagenome | isolation source: 100 cm soil or saprolite under Garry oak tree replicate 1 | place: USA:California | collected 2016-06-15
AGAAGCAGAATGCTGACCAGGTGGTAGGAAAATTCGCGCCAGGACGTTTCCCAGGCAGCGGCGTAAAGAAGTGGCGGAAGGATTACGTAGAACACGAGGTCAGGATTCAGTGCGACTCTGGGATGGCCAGGAATGAAGCCGACCAGTGTTCCGCCAATGACGAGAACAATGGGATACGGAATCTTGAGCTTCCGCGCCAGCACTCCAAAAGCCACCACGAAGAGCATAAGCAGCAAGAAAACGAGTTCCACGGCCTGGACGCTGCCATATCCCATTAGCTCAATCTCCGTACTCTCGGTGGTCGCCTAAGCTTGCTCCATTATTCCTTGCTGCGGTATTACGTCAAGTCCTGGCTCTGTTGTTTCCAATGAGCGGCGATAGATTTTTCGCTTTCGTTTCCTGTGCTCAAGCGTCCAACTGAACGCGTGCGGAGCTGCGCACCCTAAGAATGAAATTGCTTACCCGTCTCACGCTCGGCTATTCGCTGCTACTGGCACTGGCGCCTGTCATGTGCGCGGAAAATGTGCCCCGCGGATCAGATCGTTCAGCGAACATTCCTCGCATGCAACAAGCGCCTGCGCTCGAGGACTTCGTGACCATGGAACCCAGCCCGCGCATGGCCGGCAAAATGGCACGAATCGAAGGATTCCGGCAGTGGATCCCGCACGATGGCGATCCGGTGAGCCAGCGCACCGTCGCCTATCTGGGCTACGACGATAAGAATTTCTACGCCGTGTTCGTTTGTTTTGATAAGGAGCCGGGTAAGATTCGCGCTCACCTCGGTCATCGTGACGATGTCTGGGACGATGACTTTGTTGATATCTGGATTGATAGCTTCCACGATCATCGGCGCGCTTACGAGTTCGTCGTAAATCCAGTGGGGCTGCAAGGGGATGGCCTCGCGACCGACAACAGCGAAGACTTCAGCTTCGATACGGTTTGGGACTCACGCGGGCAAATCAACCAGCAAGGTTGGGTGGCGTGGTTTTCGATCCCATTCAAATCGCTGCGCTTCACCAAAGCTCCAGTACAGACTTGGGGCATTACCCTCCAGCGCGAAATCCATCGCGCCAACGAGAAATCATTTTGGCCATACACCAGCCACCGGGAAGAAGGCATCATCGCTCAGAACGGCGAGATACGGGGAATGGAAAACATTTCGCCGGGGCGTAACATGCAATTCATACCCTATGGCTTGTTTCGTTCCTTCCGTGGCCTCGATCTACGCGATCCTAACTTGCCGCGCTTCGACTCACGTTCGGCAAAGGTGGATGGCGGCCTGGACTCCAAATTCATCATTAAGGATAGCTTGGTGCTGGACACGACCATCGAGCCCGATTTCAGCCAGGTCGAATCTGACGATCCGCAAGTCACCGTCAGCCAGCGCTTTGAAGTTTTCTTCCCGGAGAAGCGTCCTTTTTTTCAGGAAAATTCAAATTATTTCGATACGCCGATAAATTTATTTTTTACGCGCCGCATCGTGCACCCGCAGGTTGGAGCGCGACTCACCGGCAAGGTAGGAAAATACTCGTTGGGCATGCTCTTGGCGGACGACCGTTCGCCCGGATTGCTGGTTCCAGATAACGATCCGCTGGCCGACAAGCGCGCCTACTTCGCTATTGGGCGGATCAGCCGCGACATCCTAAAAGATTCGAACGTTGGATTGATGTTCACCGATCGTGAGTTCAATGGCAGCTTCAACCGCGTAGGCGGCGTCGACGCCACCATTCGGCTCTCGAAGACCGTGGTCAGCAGGTTTCAGGCGGTCGAGAGTTCCACGCTACAGGCGGACGGTACTTATCTAGCCGGCCCCGCATTTGAAGGTGACATCAGCCGCAATGGGCGCAGCTTCAACGCCGATCTTCATTACAGGGGGCGCAGCGACGGGTTCCGCACGGAGACCGGTTTCGACCCCCAACCCGATATTCACAACGAGGATCTCCTTGTCTTTTACAATTTCTGGCCAAAAAAGTACCTGCTGCGCTGGGGACCGCAGTTTGAGACTTATCGTATCGACGATCATGAAGGCAATCGCCTGAATTGGGGTTACATTCCGGAATTCGTCTTCGAGATGCCGCGACAGACTCGTCTAACGCTCGGATATGCGGAGGAGGCTGAGCTTCTCCGTCCCCGAGATTTCCCCGTCCTCGCCCAAAACAAGGATTTTTTGCGCAATACCAAGTTGTTATTCTTCCGCACTGCGCCCTGGAAGCAAATTATCTTTGATATCGACTGGCGATGGGGCCGCCGCATCAACTACGCGCCGGCGAACGGCGTCGAACCGTTCCTGGCGCGCCGCAACAGCGTGACCACCGATCTGAGCATCATTGTCACGCGTCACCTGCGCATCGACAATACTTATCTTTGGTTTCGGCTGGGTGACTTCAACGACCGCGGCGCCGCTTTCAACAACCACATCATTCGCTCGAAATGGAATTATCAGTTCACGCCCAAGCTCTCGGCCCGAGTCATTATGCAGTATTCCGCGGTGCTGGCTAATCCGGCATTCACCAGCCTGGCTACGTCAAAGAACTTCAATGCGGATTTTCTGGTCTCGTACCTCGTCCACCCCGGCACCGCTGTATACGTCGGCTACAACAGCAACCTTCAGAACCTGGATCACACTTTGGCGCTTGACCCCGATGGCAACCTGGTTCGTACGCGCAACTCCTTCATCAACGACAGCCGGCAGTTTTTCGTGAAAGTTTCGTATCTGTTTCGCTTTTGAGGGCGTGCCAGCGTCGCGTGCCAGAGCGCAATTGTATGACGCGCCTTGACGCCGGTCACTGCAACCTGAAACTCACAACGACTTCAATGTCCGAGACAACAGGCTCAGCTCCGCATGTGGCAGGTTTAAACTTCCAGCTCTTCAACGTCTGAAGGGTAGCCTCGTCCATGGAATGTGTGGCGCTGCCGATCAGTTGAATATTTCCGACCGAACCGTCGGCCAAGACCGTCATTGAGACAACCGTGTCACCCATCAGCCGGTTCTCGCTGGCAGACTTGGGATATATCGGATCTGGCGTTTTCACCGGCGCTGCGTACTTCATGTCCGAACACTGGCGGCGCTCAATCGCTCCCTTGGGCGGAACCAGCAGCGCCTTGTCGAGTGAAGCCGTCGCCAAACTATTCACATCGGCAGTGATCGCCTTAATTCCGTTTACAAACAGCTCAAGCTTGCGTGGGTAGCGGTGTCCGCGAAACTCGAAATAATCAGAATACTGTTGTCTGCGTTTTCCATCGGGTGCGACTTTCCAGTCGTCCGACAAGATTTCGAGAGAAGCGGAATTCACACATAGCTCGCGTGCCCCATCACGGGCGTTTTTTCTCTCCACATGCAAACAAGTCATTTCAACACCATGGTCGACCCGATGCTTCGCTTTGTTCACTTGCAGTTCGTCAGAATGCTGGGCGAACTGGAGCAAGCTCGGGAGTTCTCTAATTCGTACCGGAGTGAACCCAAGGTTACGACTAATATAGAGCTTGTCGCCGTTCCGGATATCGGTTTGCTGGAATTCGCCCATAACTATCTTGCGCCACCAGCGGTTGTCGGATTCCCACTTAAGCGTCAAATGTCCTCCCGCAGGCACATTCATTTGCACAAAAAAATCGATGTTCAGCTCAAAAGGACTGGCATTGTGATGAAACACATTAGCCTGCTGCTCGGCAGCCATGAAAAGCTGCTGGGCAACCGGATCCTCAGCCGCCTGAATCAGGTGCGAAGCGGCGAAGAGAAAGAGAGCCGTTGGAATGAGCTTTTTCATTCACAAGAACCGGACGATCAACATTCATTCGTCAAAAAAAATGAACATGGAGAATCTCACAAAAACTTCTGCAGTGCTTCGCTCGTTTCCTTGGGACTCTCCTCCAGCACCCAGTGTCCGGTATTCTTCAACACGACGACCGTTACATCCGACGCGACTAACTTCATTTGTTGTGCCAGCGCATTTCCCAGCGCCTTCTCACCGCCGATGACTAGCACCGGCATGGTTAGCTTGGTTTGAGAGAGCTGAGCAAAATCCTTTGCGGCTTGCTGGAAGGATACGAAGTAAGCCCACCCGGCGCGCATGCGTCCGGGCCGAGAATAGGCTGCGGTGTAGGCTTTCCGGTCCGCTTCCGGAATCGAATGCGTTTTGTCTGCGGCAAAGTCGTTCCAAAAGTGCTCGAAATAGATGCGCTCGCGACCTTCGACCAACGCTTCCGGTGTAGGACCGTTAAAACGGAAATGCCAGAAGCCGGGGTTGTTGTAAATCGCTTCCCATTCACCGACGCCCGGGAGGAAGGCATCCATCACAACGAGTTTTTCCACCTCTGCCGGGAATTGCGCGGCGTAGGCGTAGGCGACCATGAGGCCGATGTCATGGCCGACGACTTCTGCTTTCTGCACACCGAGCGAGTGGGCCAGCGCGTGAATTCGGATTGCCGCCGTCTTCATGTCGAGACCATCTGCCGGGATAGCCGAGTCCCCAATGCCGGGGAGGTCGGGTGCAATCACGGTGAATCGCTCAGCCAATAACGGGATGATCGGCTTCCACATCAGCGAGGTTTCGGCATAACCATGCAGCAGGATCACTGCTGGTCCATGGCCGGCAGTCATGTAGTGCAACTTGACGCCCTCAACTTCTGCATCACGCGAAACGATAGCGTTATCCGCCGCGCTCACTTGGGAACTTTCCCGCGATGAAGCAAAGATGAAGACGAGGCTAAGAATGGCCACGCTCGTGAGCAGACTCAAAATGCGTTTCATGAAATGCTCCTTGGTATGAGTGGGCAGAAACTGAGGAGGGTTGTTGGGATCATCCTTCCTTAGTTTCTCCTTTCTTGTTCTTTTCGGCGCTGCACCGCAATGTAAGTGACCGTGTCCCAGGCGTTGTGAATGCCGACGAACATCAGCAGAAGCGCGGTGGCCGCGATCGCTGGAAGGCAGATTGTAGGATGCCGCTCAAGCACAACTCCTGTCGCCACCAATGATGCATACCCAATAAGCGGAAGTGCGAAATACCAGAACCAATCCTCGGCATCTGGGGAATAACCAGTCTGGCGCCGCGCGTGTCGGATGACCATGATCACGTATACGATTCCCGCCGCGCCACAGGCGCCCAACACCAGCCCCGCATGGGACAGAGCATGCCATGGCGCACTCAACACCGCAGAAATGAACAAGACGGCGCAGAAGTGTACGACCGTGGGCGTTCCAAAGGCGCGAACCTCCAGCATGCTAGCGGTTGCTTCGGCTTCAGCGATCAGTGCGATCACCACGAACTGCAAGCCCGTCAACGCTCCGGCTGACGAGCCGACGATCACATAGAAACTTTCCCAAGGCGAGAGCGGCTCTGCCATCAGCATTCAATCCCCATTTGTGAAGGCAGTACGGTGCGCCGACGCTGACGATCACGCTAACCCGTCTGCGCAGCAAAGAAGAAAGCCGGCACGTCCAGAGAAACTTTAAGCCGCGCGTGCCGCCGCGCGAACCGGTTCGTCATGGAACCTCTTCGCCGCCATAATTCCAATCACGATGAAAAGTGCCAGGACAACGAGTTGAGTAACCAGGAATGGCGGCTCGGTTTGCTTCGGAGCCAACGCATGCAGCGCAGGAACCTTGAGGAAGGACTGCACGACCCCGACGAAAACATTGAGGTAGAGGGCAGCGATGGCAGTGATCACGTAGATGCGCCGCCAGGCGCCAGCAAGATGAAAGGCATAGCGGGCCAGGATTGCAATTGCCAGCAGCGCCAGCGAAATGATGCCGACCTTGTGAGACGTCAAGAGGTGATCGAAGGGAAAGCCGAAACCGGTCACGCTTGTCGCCACCGTCGTCGCCAGAAAGAGCGCCGTCCAGCCATCGAGCCGTTTCCCGGTGAGCAGCCCGAAGACCACGACCAATCCTGATGCAATCCCCACCAGACTTATCAAGACGTGTACCAGGGTGAATGTCGATGTCGTCATTCCGACAATCATGAGCTGTATCCTTTCACGAGAACATGCGGCGGATGTTGGTCACGATCCATTTATTCGGCTGCCCCAGAATATGTGTTACGGAGTGTCACGTTTCATGCCAGCATCCGGTGGAACAGTTGGAACGCGGGAACAACTATACGCTTCCCTGCAAACGTGAATGGCACAAAACATGTCAAACGATTGGTTTGCCGGACTTTGAGGTAAGAAAAGCCTACCCGGCGGGCACGTCACGGCGGGTGGCGAGTTTGCGTTCCATCGTGCTGATTAAGGTTTCCACGTCGGCGGGTTTTACAAAATAGTCGTCGACTTCGTGGTGGATCGCCTCCACCGCAGATTCAAAGGCAGGGTAGCCAGTGAGAAGGATGGTGACGCATTTTGGATTCGCGGTACGCATGGCGTGCACTATGGTGAATCCGTCCCCTTCTTCGCTGACGTTGAGATCGGAAAGTAAAATATCGAAGGTTTGCCTGTCGATGGCCGCGAGTGCCTCGGGCACACTGGCCGCACTGCGCACTTCAAAGCCGCGATTTTGCAAAATCGGGGGAAGAGTTAACCGGATACTTGGCTCGTCATCTACAAAAAGAACCCGTTTGGAGAGTTGGCCTGAACCTACAGCGGAACGACCGGGTTTGGCGAAGCGGCCGCGAATTTGATTTTCGCGGTCTTCGAGGGCGCGGTTTAGTTCTTCGATAATGCCCAGGAGTTTTTTGGGATCTTTCTCGTCGGCAGCTTTTTGCGCGAGTTCCCTCCAGTCCCCGAGACCCTTATCGCCCACGGTTCGCCCTCTCTCACTTGGCTTGGTTTTAAGCGTGTCTACGATTTTATAACCTAACGGTTAATAAACAAAACCCACTTTCCCGTAAAGTTATGTAAATTGCTGGGACTTTGTGTTCGATGCGAGACACTTTGATCGTTGAACGTAGCGTGCAAATAGTATGACTTAAGTGAGTGTCGAAGGGTCCTAAGGTCCGTTCGGGCGTCGCCGTTTTTTAAGCAAGGCTGCCCTTGAAACGCGAGGGGCGGACTCCGGCTGTAGCGACCTCCACACGATTGCGCCCGGATTGCTTGGCCCGATAAAGGGCCTTGTCCGCGGACTGTATGACTTCCTCCACTAACTGAGTCCGGATCGTGGGTGCAGCTGCGCCAATGCTGACAGTGACCGAAAGCTGGTCACTCTGAGGCGGAGTGGGGCGAGGACGGATGCTTTTGCGGCGAACGTTCCTTCGATCCGGGCCTCGCGGAGTAACGCGACGCTCGATGCCACCGCGTGGACGAAATGTGGAGGTCTCTATGTCCGTCCTTAATAACTCCAGATGGGGAAGCGTTTCTGTCAGGGATTTGCCGGGGAAAAGGACTGAGAACTCCTCTCCACCAACCCGGAATGCCTGCCCCCCGCCAGTTACACGGGCCAGTCTTGAAGCAACCATCCGCAGGACTTCGTCTCCAGTGTCGTGGCCAAATGTGTCGTTGAATTTCTTGAAATGATCGATGTCCACTACCGCCATCGCGTAAGGCTCTTCCAATCCAAGCAGCGCCTCGTTGAAGGCGCGACGCGCCGGCAGGCCAGTCAACTCGTCGTGATAGGCGAGATGGTAGGAATTCTCAATGATCGAGCTGACCAGAATCAAACCGCCGGTGCCGATATATGCCCGGGATGAGCGCCCCAATCCTCCGGCTTGCAAGGCTAGAAACGTAGCCGCCAGCGACCAGAACAGGCCGCTCTCCACCGGCTTGCGATAAAGCAGAAAACGGGTGAGCAGAATGGCGAAGGCGGAAATGAACATCAGCAACGCAGGTGGCGGGATGACGGTCCAGCCAAATAGATCTTGTCCCAGGAATGTCGAATGTAGGAAGCCGGGACCGGTGGTCTGTCCCGGACGGCAGACGATGGCGACGAACACAGCCTCGACGAACAATAAGCAGAAATTGAAAGCGATCGAGGGAAGCACCAGACCACGCTCACGCACGACGGCTAGGATAACGAAGTTCGCGGGCAAGAGAAAGGCAATCGCTTCGAACGCAATGTGACCGGGACCGGTCGCACCCACGCTTCCGGCTGCAAAGAACTCGAGTGCGCGGTGCGCCAGAAGCAAAGTGATGAGGGCAAACAGGACCCGGCTGGAGTGAAAGCGCCAGGCCAGCAGTATGCCGGACAAGAAGACCGCGTAATAGTAGAAGTCGATTCCAGAAGAAGAGAGCGGCACAACTCCGGTCTCCAGCAATAGCACAGCAGCAAGCAGCAGGATGCCGGCGGGGAATGCCAGAGATATCAGAGTTCGCTTATTCCAGAGATCCAAGGGACGGAAATCCTTCCTCGAGCGCTGCTGACGATTATCTGCGCCACGGGGAAAGACGCGTGAGTGCCAGCGCAGGTTCCCGGCGGTGGAACATCAGCCTTATGAGAGTTTGACCGGGTTGCTGTCCCGATATTGGAAGGGCGAGAAGCTGCGCCGTTCCATTTCCGCATTGGTTCTTTTTCGGAAGACTAGCGCCCTTCGTGCGGGGCTCAATTCCGGCTTAAAACTGTTGTTCCTGCCTAGAATCGAAGCAGGAAATGACAATGGAATTGAGCGTAGAAGCTTACACGGCGTGGCAGGATGAAGCGCAACGGGAACGTTTGTTGATGGATCAACTTCCACAGGTGCGCTACATTGCGCGCCGCATCCATGAGCATCTGCCGCGGCACGTCCCATTCGAAGACCTGGTGCACGCCGGGGTGGTGGGCTTGATCGACGCCTTGCATAAGTACGATCAAAAGAAGCAAGTTCAATTCGCATCTTATGCCAAGTTTCGCATCCGGGGCGCGATTCTGGATAGCTTGCGGGAGATGGATTGGAGTCCGCGAGATTTGCGCCGCAAAGCACGGCTTTTGGAGGAAGCTCACCATAAGCTGCGCTCGGAACTAGGTCGCAATCCGACCGAACCGGAACTGGCAGCGGAGTTTGGCCTCGACCTGCGCGGCTTGCAGTTGCTACTCGGCGAAATCGAGGGCCTTGAGGTGGCAAGCCTTCGGGTAGAGTCTCACCTCGACGGCAAAGAAGAGGACCTATGTGACTCTATTCCACATGATCCGCAGGACACCCCGCTGTTTTTCTGTTTTTGTGCCTGCGTGGAGAAATGAAGCAGCAACTAGCGCGTGCCATCGCTGAACTGCCGGAAAAGGAGCGCCAGGTCCTGGTCCTCTACTATTTTCAGGAATCGACCATGAAAGAAGTAGGAGCCAAGCTTGGAGTTGGCGAATCGCGAGTTTCTCAAATCCATTCCACCGCAGTGGTGCGTTTGCGGGCTGTCGTGATCCTGGATTCAAGCAAGGCCTCAGGCGCAATCCTGCCTGCTCGTTTAGAGACTGATGTAGGATCGGAACGATCACTCAGGAAGGGCGCCGATTAAATTGATGACGTGAACTTCGAAGTAAACCTTGTTCGAGACTGTAGTTAGTGAACGCGCGTCAAGAGCGTTTGATTAGGATCAAGAATGATTTTCCGTGTGCCAGAGGGCGCGGTTAGATGAAATTGACTTTCTGGGCCGTCGGCGAAGATTCTTCCAATTAAGAGCGCCTTGCCTCCAACCGCTGCGTACACCGGAACGGAAGTCACTAATTCATTGGTTACATTTTTTTGCAGAATAGTTCCGCTGATGGCAGTGGAGCCCGCCTTGTCTGTATATTTCACGGCTTGCAATTCCAACTTTGGAATGGCTGTGCCGTTGATCCAGCCCTGATAGAACCAATCCAGCGATTTCTTGCCTTCATACCAGAGTGAAGGGGGCAACTGCTCTTCGAAGACTCGCAATAATTCCCGAGTCGTGATGGATTTTCCCTCATAACGCTCTCGCACAGTCCGTAAAGCGCGGATGAAAGATTCTTCTGACTTCGGTTCATCAGCACCTGTGCGACGACTGCCGGGCGTTGTTTCGGCGTCGCGCATCATGGAGCGGAGCATGTGGAATAGCCACGTACCACGGCCGTAGCTGATAGCCTCATAGCCGGCCGGAAAATGGGAACAGGAAAGGCGTGCGCCAAAGGTTACGGGACCAGCATTCATGAGCGGCAGGCCTTCTTTATTCTTTTCCAGCAAATCCTCGCGGTACTTTGCCATCACTGCGCGAAACAGCAATGGATCTTCCGACTGCAGGAGCATGAGCGAGCTGTAATTGGCAAGAGCCTCCATCATCCACTGATCCCGATATCCGCTCCATAGGACGGCGTCGCCCCACCACTGATGAGCGGTTTCGTGCGCGATGACTTGTTCGCTCAGGGTTTTGGTGACCGGGCTCATGTGTTGTTGCGATTTTTCGGCGGGAGTAAGAAAGGCGTAACTGGACAGGAAAATAAGACCTGGCCAGCCTTGACTGACTACGCCAGGCATTTGCGTAACGGCGAGACTACTGTAGGGATACGGCCCAAAGAGGCTGCCGAAGAATTGCAGAGCGCGAGCGGACGAATCTGCCACGGCTTGCGCATTCCGCGATGGAGATGGCGGCGGAGCAAGCACCTGCAGGGGCACGGTGTGCAAGCCTGGTCTTGGGAGAGGAGCTGGATCAATTTCAACCTCGTTTTTGGGGAACGCACGTTCCATGGCGGAAGCTGCATAGGTTTCCACAGTGACGCTGCCTGACTGGGCGACCGCACGCGCATATTTCCCCAGATTGAATCCGGCAACGGGGATGGGGCGACCCGAAATCCAACGCGACACTTGCTCCCCTGGCGACAAGGTTGCTGAAGAGCCGCCACGACCAGGAGAGCCAGCTGGGGTCGAATCCACTCGCTTGCCGGTCGCTACTAGTGTCCAGTTCTCCGGATACCGGAATTCCAAGTCGAAGTTGGACATGGCCAGTCCCCGATTGGGGTACCAGATGCCGCGTGCGCCTACGTAGAGCAGGCCGCCTCCGGCCTCGGAGAGCACCTCACCGCCGTATACGAAGTGCAGTTCGATTCGTTGTCCCGTTTGCAGGGGCTGAGAGAACACCAAAGCGACCAGATCATTTCCGCGCCGTGCCAGTTGTGTGCCTTCAAGCGCTTGGTTTTGAATGAACTCGAGTGGGTGGCCATCCGCTTCGACTTGTTTGATTTGAAGAAATCGCGACAGTTCGAACAACAGTGCGCGTTGTCCGCCCTGGCGCACTTCCATCTGCAGTGACGCTTGTACGTCGAGCCTGGTCGGCGGCTTTACCTCGGTTTTGATCTGATAGCTGGAACAACTGATCGCATCCGCGCCGCCGACTTCTCCAGTAACGGTGTTTACAACTTGGGGGCGCTGTGCCGCGCGGTTCAGGGCAAATGCAGTCCATACATCGAAATAGCCTGTGCCCTCGACAGTTCTTAATTGGCCGGCCCAGATCTGCTCGGTTGCCGCCGCGTCGTAGTAAAGATCGAAGGTTCCAAGCCTCCGCCCCTGAAGGCGCGCATGCAGAAAACGATCTTCATTGCTAATGGCGTTATTCCCAGCGCCGGATGGTTGCCCGGCTACAGGCAGGAATTGACTGAAGCTCAACAGCAGTCGAAGAGCGTCGGACTGGGCGAGATTATGTGCAGTTTCGTTCCACTGCGATAGAAATTCCGAACTGTCGTCGGCGGGCCTGAGCGAGGGCTGCAATTCCGCGAAAGTCTCATCGTTGAAGCGGAAGTAGGCGGTGACGAACCTTTCTTCGAGGATAGCCGCACCGGTAAACATTGCCATCGTAGCCCGTTCCGCCTTGTCGGGTGGAACCAGCAGCACTTCCCCATCTCCCTCGAAGAACGCTCCGGTGATGTGCCCCGCTACGTCCTCAGTGAAGGCGATGGTGCCATCGTCAAGAGTGATGTGGAATGCGGCCCGATCGAAGGAAGTTTCGCGGATGCGGTAAACCCGCGACTTGTCCAAACCGACGCTTCTCAACTGAAGGTAGAGAGTCTCGGCGGAAATGCTTTGCGCGACGGGCTTCGCTGCCGCTGGGCTGGGCTGGCTGTTCGGAGCATTTTGCGCCTGGCTCAGCGTCATAGCACCTATGACCAAGGCTACGCACACGGCTGTGCGCGAGGCTCTCCGAGCTTTTCCGATTACCATTGTCACCTACGCGGAAGTTGTTGCTATTGCTAGAATGCGCCCTAGTGCGGGCACCTGTCATCATTTTCTTATTGCCGATGCTGGCCGCGGTGTGTACGTCGGCGGACGTCATCCACCTAAAGAATGGCCGCACCATTTGGGCGGACCAGGCCCGGGAGAACGGCGCTCGCGTCGAGTACGACATCGGCGACAACTCTTACGCCATTCCAAAATCTGCGGTCGAACGAATTGAAGGCGGAGGCGTTCGCCAAGGCGACTCATCTTCCTCCGGCAACAGTTCGGGCGACATGCCGGCGTTTGCACCCACCGACAGTTTGAAAAATGAAGCAGTCGTCACCCACAGGATTATCCACGATGACAAGGTGGATGTGGATGCGCTGGCCGAACTGCAGAAGCAAAGCGACATGGGAGTCACCGCCGCCGGATATTTTGCCGCCGGGAAATATGAGTTCGACAAGGGGAATTTCAGTAAGGCAAGGCCTTATCTGGAGACCGCGTTACGCGCGGACCCCGCGAATCCCACAATTCTCAACTATTACGCCGCTTTGCTGGTGCGCACTGGAAGCGCCCGGGAGGCATTACCATACGCTGAACGTGCTGTCCGGGCCGCGCCTGATTCACCCGATGCTCTGGACATACTGGGGTACGCTCAGTTTGCGGCTGATCGCAATCGTGACGCTATCCGTACCTGGAAGCGCTCTCTCGAAATCCGTCCGGATGCGATGGTCCAGCAATATCTCGACAAAGCAGAGCGGGAAACCAAGGCGGAAGCTGATTTCTCAGAGCGGGAAACCAGCCACTTCACCTTACGTTATGAGGGCAAGCAAACATCGGAGTCATTGCGAAGGGAATTGATCGCCACCCTGGAAGCGGCGTACGACGATCTGTCGCGTGATCTGGGTGGGGCTATCCGCAACAGCATTCCCGTGGTTCTGTACACGGAGCAAGCATTTTTTGATGTTACGCAAGCCCCCGCCTGGAGCGCTGCCGTCAATGACGGAAAATTGCGAATCCCAGTTGAAGGTGTGAGTTCGGTCACGCCCGAATTAGCCCGCGTACTGAAGCACGAACTGGCACACTCCTTTATCAATCAGATTTCCGGAGGGCGCTGCCCGCAATGGCTGCACGAAGGCATTGCGCAGGCCATGGAGCCAAAGTCTGTCGCCTCGCGTGGACGCCGGCTTGCAGCTCTGTACCGTGCACACCAGGAGATTCCGTTCAACGGACTTGAAGGCAGCTTTATGCGGTTTTCGCCAGCAGAAGCATTGCTGGCTTACGATGAATCGCTCGCAACTGTGGAATTCATTAGTGATACGTATGGGATGAGCGATTTCCATCGCATCCTGGAAAGAATTGGTCAGGGAAGCTCGACTGAGGCTGCGCTGCGCACCACCATCCACTCTGATTACGGACAACTGGAAGGTGAAGTCACAAAATATCTCAGCAGCAAATACGGCGAATAAACTACTGAATGTGCACCAGGCCGCTGGGTTCGGACGCGGCTTCGGGCGCGGGAAATTGCGGGGCGCGCCACGAATCGAAAATCGATACCTGATGTACACAAGAAACCGTGCAGTGCGGCGCGCATGATTTTTCGGTGATATATTCCCGGCGAATGTCTGCCACCGTGTAGTTTTCCAGCGGAATCCCTGGATAGCCACGCTGCTGGGAGCAGTAGTGGACCAAACCGTCCTCACAAATATAGAGGTAACGAGCCCCGGCACGGCAACGCCACTGGTTCGGTCTGCCTTGGGCAATGTTGTCCTGGAAAGAGTTCACGCGGGTGAAGCTGCGCTTCTCCATGGCTTTCATCTCGTGATACACGCGGCGCTCTTCTTCGCCCAGGGGTTGTAGCTGTCCACCGCCGTCATGAATGATGCCGACGGTTGAGCTGAATCCGAGCTCCAGAGCCCGTTTGCCGATAGTCAAAGCATCTTGCGGATTGCGCACGCCGCCGCCCACGACAGAATTAATATTCACGTGAAAATCAGCGTACTCGGCGAGGAGTTGCAGTTTCTTATCCAGAACCTTGAGGCTCTTCTTCGAAACTTCGTCTGGCGTGACGTTGTCGATCGAGATTTGCAGCCATTCCAGCCCGGCGCGATTCAACTTCTCGATACGCTCCGCGGTTAGCAGATAACCATTCGTGATCAGTCCGGCGATGATGCCGTTTTTGCGGATCCTGTGAATGATCTCGTCTAACTCGGGGTGGAGTAGAGGTTCGCCGCCGCTGATGGTAATCACCGAGGTTCCGAACTCGCCGAGCTTGTCGACTCGCTGGAACATGCTCTCGGTAGGAACCGGCTTGGAAAAATCGTCGTACTCGTTGCAGTACTCGCAAGCCAGATTGCAGCGTCGAATTGGAATAATGTGCGCCAGCAGGGGGTGGTCGATGGAAATCATGGCGCGGACGACTTCGCGCACTCCCCGGATGCTACGGGAAAGCGCTTTTATGCGACGGCGGAGAATAGTCTGGCGGGAAGGCATTGTTCGTATTTGTTTATTAAATCACAGCCTGGGCAGATCGCGTCATGCTGAACATTGGTCGGTGCAATCTCAAGGCTGAATGGAGACAGCGACGCCTGCATGGCTAGCTATTCGCGACTGCCTTTCTTAACGCCGCACGAGCCAGCAGCCGCGTTGAATCAAGAGTCGGTAGTGGAGAAGAATCGGCTGTAACCAGCAGCGGAATTTCCGTGCAGCCCAGCACCACCGCATCGCAGCCTTCGTCACCCAACGTCCTGATTACCTCGGTAAAGTAGGCTAAAGAACGCGGCAGGAACTGAGCATTCACCAGTTCGTCAAAGATAATCTGGTTGATCTTTTCCCGTTCTTTCGTGCCCGGAATCCGGAATTCGATCTCTGCCGCGGTCAACTTTCCCGGATACACCTGGCTTTCCATGAGATAGCGTGTACCCAGAACGCCTAGCCGCTTATAGTGACAACGCTTAGCCTCATTGCCCACTTCTTCCGCGATGTGCAGCCATGGTCTTGGTGAGCGGTGCGCCACTAATTCGAATGCTTGATGAATGGTATTGTCAGGGCAGATTAGAAAATCGACGCCAGCTTTCGTCAGCTTCTCGGCTGATGAGATCATCAACCCCGCCACCCCGGCCCAATCATTGGCGTAAATGCAATTCATGTATTTGGCCAGGGAATGGGTGTGCATGGAAACTTCTGGATGATCGTGCCGTCCCAGCAGTTCTGCTCCCTCAAGGCAAATGGTGCGATAACAGAGAGCCGCGCCCTCTGCGCTGCAAGCTACGATGCCGATGTGTTGGGGCATAGTTTTTTTAAGTACGGGGTGCCGCCGCGTCAAACAAATTCAGAAATTCCAGCTTCTTTTCAGCTGGTAGGAAAGATGCCTCAAAGGAATTCCGCGCCAGTTCGCGCAAGTGTTCATCGGTGAAGTCAAACGTGTTTTGGGCCACCTGATACTCCCGCGCCAGGGATGTCCCGAACATCGCCGGATCGTCTGTATTGAGCGTAATCATTATGCCGTGATCAAAATAGTTACGCACTGGATGCTCAGCTAGTGTGCGGCAACAACCAGTGCGAAGATTGCTGGTAAGGCAAATCTCCAGCGGAATCTGCCGCGTCGAAAGTTCCTCCACCAGTTCCGGATCATGCCAGGCAGTCAGGCCGTGTCCAATGCGCTCGGCCTGAAGATTTAACGCGCCCCAAACGGACTCTGGCCCAGCACTTTCGCCGGCATGAGCGGTCAAGTGCAAACCGTTCTTCGCGCAATAAGCATAGACATCGCGAAAAAGTTCGGGGCCGGCTTGCTGCTCGTCGCCGCCAATGCCGAAGCCGGTGACGCCGTGGCTCTGATAGCGGACCGCGAGCTCAGCTACCCCCTGTGCTTCCACGGGCCCGAATTGACGCACTGCATCGAAAATCCAGAGCAACGATGTGCCGAAATCCTCTTGGCCTCGCTGGCGGCCCCGCTCCAAACCCTCAAGAATCGCGTCGAAGTCCTGCTTCCGCCACAGGCACACTCCAACTGAGACATATACCTCGGCATGCAGCACATTCTCCGCTTTGAGTTTTTCCGTCAGGCGATAGGCGATTAACTCATAGTCTTCGGGAGTCCGCAGATCTTCGGTGACCGACTTAAAGGCCATCAGGAATCCATGGAAATTCTCGTACTGGTAGAGCTTTTCGATTTCCGAAAGCGTGCCAGTGTTGCCATGCCGCTTTCTCAGCTCAACCCAGGTCGCGGGATCAATCGAGCCTTCGAGATGGAGATGCAGATCGGCCTTTGGTAGGGAAACGATGAATGAGCTTGGGGCCGGGGGCATCATTGTTGATTGTCGATTATTGATTATTGATTTCAGATTATGAATATTTTAACGGGCAAACTCGCTATGACGTCGGCTGTAGAGAGCGTAGATGCCCAGTCCGATCGCCAGCCAACCGAAGAACCGCAGCCAGGTCAGGATCGGCAATCCGCACATCAGCAGAACGCAAAAGAAGACGCTCAGTACCGGGGCAGCGATTCCGCCGGGAGAACGGAATCCGCGATGGCGGCCGGGATCACGATAGCGGAGGATGATCACGCCTATCGAAACCAGCACGAAGGCAAAAAGCGTGCCAATATTCGAAAGATCGGCGAGTGTACCGATATCGAGGATGCCAGCTGGTACTCCCACTACGAAGCCAGCAATCCAGGTTGCCGTGGAAGGCGTTCGAAATCGAGGATGGACACGGCCGAAAAGGCGAGGCAATAATCCATCGCGCGACATGGCGAACCAGACTCGTGCCTGCCCAAGTTGGAATACTAGCAGCGAAGAAATCATGCCCATCATGGCGCCAAACAGAACGCCCAGGCGGACCCAGTGCAGTGTTGGCGAACCGGTAGCCAGAGTAAGTTTCTTTAAACTGTTCACTACCGGGGCGGCGTCGTCGAGCAGCGTGTGCCAGGGCACGATTCCGGTCAGGACAATGGCCACCGAAACATAAAGAATCGTGCAAACGACTAAGGTGGCAATGATTCCGATAGGCAAGTCACGCTGCGGATTGCGGGCTTCTTCGGCAGCGGTCGAGACCGAATCGAATCCGATGTAGGTGAAGAAGATGATCGAGCCGCCAGTCAGGATGCCCGACCATCCTTGCGGCGCGAAGGGATGCCAGTTCCCCGGCCGAACGTAATGCGCTCCGGCGATGATGAATGCAAGGATGGCGGCAATCTTCAGAATCACCATGGTGTTGTTGGCCTCCGCCGATTCGCGGATGCCGCGTACCAGGATGCGCCGCGAAACCTACGCTCACAGCCATGTTGCTGACGGCATATTCGAGGATCAGGTCCCAGCCAATAATCCACGCAATCAATTCACCCATTGTTGCGTAGGTATAGGTGTAGGCGCTCCCCGCAATCGGAATCATGGAAGCAAGTTCCGCATAACACAGCGCCGTAAATCCGCAGACAATCGCTACCAGGACTAGAGATAGCGCCAGCGCTGGACCGGCGCCGGGACGCCCAACCGTCGCCGTGTGATGGATCAGGTAGTCGAGCAGGGGAGCATTGAGAATGGAAGATGTATCGAATTTTTGACCGGCAATGGCTGTGCCGACAACGGTAAAGATACCGGATCCGATCACGGCGCCGATGCCGAGAGCGGTCAGCGACACCGGACCAAGTGTTTTCTTTAATCTTCGCTCCGGCTCTTCTGAATCGGAAATCAGTTTATCGATGGACTTACAACAGAAGAGTTGGCTGCCGGAGTTGTCGTGTTCGCCCGCCTTGGGAGCCGGGCGGTTGACGGTTGGTGGTTGTGCCAACGGAGCGTATCTCCTCGGGTCCCGCGCAAGGAATTGGCTCGCTCGTTTCATCTGGCCATTCCTTGCGTAATTTGGCGCGGGCTTGTGCCCGCGCCACGGACAATTAATCAAACATGGCTATCTCTTCGCAGTACCCCGAGCCAGCTTCTTCACTTTGCGCTTTTTCGAGCCGCGGGCATACTCCCGTTTGGCGAGCGGCTTCTCCGCTTTGCGCTTCTTGCGGGTTGCCCGCTTGGATTTTTTGCGTTCTTCTTTGCTCAGAGCTGCTGTATTGGCCATTAGTCCTCGCGTTCTAAGATTAAACCTGCTCCAGTTGCGCGTATTTCTCTACCAGCTTCTTCAAGCCGAAGCGAGGGAATTGTACCGTAATCTTGGCATCTTCACCGTCTCCTTCACGCTGGTAGACCGTTCCTTCGCCATACTTTGGGTGACGTACCTTCTGCCCAGGGCGGAAACCTTTCTTGCCTTTAGGTTCTTCCATGGGGACTTTGGGAAGACTGAACTTTTTCCCTCTGGAAGCGAAGAACTCCGCAATGTTTTCGATCGAGTTGTAGGTCCGTCCGCCGTATGAGGCCGCAGGAGCGCTTTGCTTTCTGCGCTCCGCCCAGCTTACGCTTTGGTCTTCGTCCTCATAGGCATAATGCGTCGAAGCCGGCGCCTGCCGGTCGGAGGCGCGCGTTTCCGACACCAACGAACTCGTGCTCTTTCTTGGAGAACCAACATCTTCCAATAATTCCGAAGGCACTTCCTCGAGGAATCGAGAGGGGACGCTGGCTTCCGGCAGATCCGTTCCATAACGCCGCCGGTAGACGGCACGTGAAAGCATCAGAGTATCCATAGCGCGCGTTATGCCCACGTAACACAAACGGCGCTCTTCCTCGATGTCGTCAGGATGCAGAAACGTGCGTGAATGCGGAAATAGCCCCTCTTCCAGCCCACACAGGAATACCAAAGGAAACTCCAGGCCTTTAGCGGCATGCAAGGTCATCAGCGTAATTTGTGCGCGTTCGTCGTAGGCATCGGCATCACTGACCAGCGCGGCATGGTCGAGAAACTGATCCAGGGTTTCGCCGCGATCGCGTGAATCCATGGCTGCGTTTACCAGTTCGCGAAGGTTTTCAATGCGCGAATAAGCTTCCGGAGTGTCTTCTTCCTCCAGTTGCTTGATGTAGCCGGTGCGGTCGATGAGAAATTTCAGGATCTCGGCCGTACTGGCTACAGGCAAGCCTTCCGTAGCAACCTCTTCTGGTTTCGGAGAAGGCGGCTCCGAGTTGCTTTCGAAAATTGTGGGATCGAACGCAATCTGATCATCTACCGCGATTGCCGCCGGAGCTTCGGTAGATTCTGGTTCGCGAGCCGTTTGCTCCAGCCGCTCCACGTAGGTTCCGGCCAGTATGGCGCGTGCATCTTCAATCAGTTCGTGGAATCCTTTCAGCGCCAACAAAGCACGCTGCGGAAGAAGCTGCCGTCGGATGCTCTCTCCGATTGCGCCCCACAAAGAGAGTCCGGTCTCCAGAGCCACACGCTCCAAGGTTTCAATGGTAGTCTTGCCAATTCCGCGCACGGGGGTGTTGATCACTCGCAGCAGGGAGATCGAGTCATCCGGATTGTGGATGACTTTCAGGTAAGAAATCATGTCCTTGATCTCGCCCCGCTCGTAGAACGAGAAGCCACCCACGACGTGATACTTCAACTGGTAGCGGCGCATGCCCTCTTCAAACAACCGAGACTGGGAATTGGTGCGATAGAGCACCGCCGCCCTCGGATTCTCGCCCTGCTCCGCTGCCTCGCGCAGGTATTTGGCTATGTAATCTGCTACGAATAGAGCTTCGTTCTCGCCGTCGGGCGCTTCGTAATATCCAATTTTTGTGCCGCCCTGCCGCGACGTCCACAGGTTCTTGCCTTTGCGTTTGATGTTATTCGCCACCACGGCTGACGCGGCCTGAAGGATGTTTTGCGTAGAGCGATAATTCTGTTCCAGGCGGATAATCTTTGCTTCGTGGAAATCTTTCTCGAACTCAAGAATGTTTCGGATGTCCGCGCCTCGCCAGGAATAAATCGATTGGTCCTCGTCGCCAACGGCGCAGACGTTGTGGTGTGTCCCGGCAAGCACCCGCATGAGCTCATACTGCGGACGATTGGTGTCCTGATATTCATCCACCAGCACGTACTGAAACCGGCGGTTGTAATGTTCGCGGACCGTGGGCACCGCCTTCAGCAAACGTACGGCTTCGAGCAGCAGATCGTCGAAATCCAGGGCATTGGCCTTGAGCAGCTCCTTGCGGTACTCCTCGTAAATTTGGGCCACCCGTTCGGTCTTAGGATCGGCCGACTGCAGATATACCTCCTGCGGGTCGAGCATGTGGTTTTTCGCCCAGGAAATGTGTGCGAGAAGGGATCGTGGCGTGACCTGCTTATCGTCAATCCCCAACCGTCGCATCACCGACTTGACCAGTTGCTGCTGGTCGGACTCGTCGTAGATGACAAAGCTTTTTGTGAGACCGATAGGCGAAGTGCCGGGCAAAGTAGAAGGAATGCGCAGCGCCTCAATGTCCCGCCGTAAGACCCGCACGCAGAAAGAATGAAACGTAGAGATGACGGGCTTCGCCACCGACAAGCCGCCGACGATTTTGTCCACGCGCTCGACCATTTCAGAGGCGGCCTTGTTCGTAAAAGTCACTGCCAGGATGGACTCAGGCATTGCGCCCAGATTCTCGATCAGATGAGCGATGCGATACGTTATAACCCGCGTCTTGCCGCTACCGGCACCGGCCAGAATGAGCAACGGCCCTTGGCTAGTTTCGACAGCTTCACGCTGTTGCGGATTGAGTTGGGAGAGAAAAGACAAGAGAAAATTAGCTCCGGACTAGTTGGATTCTACAGGATGTGCAGAACCGAATCGCGACAGCCGAAGCGGCCGTGCATTGAAGCCGTGTCACGCCGCCGCAGAATTAGGTAACATCGTCTCCGCAAGCTTCCGGAGGCTTCATGAAGATTCTTGTCGCACTTGCCTGGTTAGTTCTTTTGGGTTCGCTCTGTGCCCAAACTCAAAGCCAAGCCCAACAGCCCAGAGAGCAACCGGTTCAGCAGCAGAGTGCTCCTGCAGCGCCCGCGTCTAGGCAGCCGAAGATCGATCCTGGCAAGGAGGCTGACATTCGGCGACTGCTGGATCTCACAGGCGCCGGTGCGCTCGCCACTCAAACGATGGATGGAATGGAAAAGAACATTAAGCCATTGCTGACCAGCTCTTTCCCACCAGGAGAGTATCGCGAGAAGCTGATCGATCTCTTTTTTGCGAAATTCCATTCCAAACGCGACCCACAACAGCTCCTGGACTTGGCAATTCCGCTTTATGACAAGTACTACTCCCCTGAGGATCTCAAGGGGTTAATTCAATTCTATGCGACTCCGGTCGGACAGAAGACGCTCACTGTACTCCCTAAGTTGATGCACGAGCTACAAGACGAAGGTCGGAAGTGGGGCGAGGGGCTTGGGCGTGAATCGATGCTTGAAGTTTTTTCAGAACATCCTGAGCTTAAAAAGGCTCTCGAAGATGCGCAAAAGAACGCGCAACCCCGGTGAAAGTGTCTACGATTGAGTACACGCACTCTATTGTTGCGATTCTAAAACGTCCTTCGAAGAACGAAGCTACCCAGCCTTGGCCGCCGCCCTCGCAGCTTTACATTCCTCGCACGGGCACACATCCCGCAGAAACTGCCAGGAATAAATTCCCAACTCGTGGCCATCGTTCCAGTGGAACTTGATGGCATATTTGCCTACGCCCTCCGCTGAAGTTGGTTTCGCTGCCGCCTTGAACATAGGCAACTCCCCGGCAGCACTCCTCGCCGTCTCTCCGGGTCGGCGACCGCTTTTAGATCTTTCGTCGTCACAAAGAGCGCAGGGGCAGGCATCGCGCAAAAAGGGAAATGAGTAATGCGAGCGATGCTCGTCCTTCCACTCAATGTCCACGCCCGTTCCAGTGGTCAGATTCACCTTGACCGACCTGGGATCCGCCGACGGCGTCATGAATTCAGTATCGCACAGGAGTTACGAGCTGTTTTCCCGTTTTGGAAGTAGGAATATCGCTCGTGTGACGAGCGTACATGACTTTCGAGCGGACAACGTATACTCAGTGTGGGCCCGTGGTGTCACGGGAACACAGCACCCTGCGACGGTCGCAAATGCGGGTTCGAATCCCGTCGGGTCCAAGTCCCAAGGGACGCAGGTTCTGGGGTGGAAAATGCAGCGATATCCTCCCCGACAGAAAAGTAACTTGACTGAAATCTAACAGTGCTTATACTGGAATTGTCGCAGGGTGCTGTAGGTACCCAAAATAACCGGCCCCGAGAAATCGGGGCCGTTTTATTTGCGTCCTCTCGCCGCTTGGCCAAAGCCTCAAAATCCGATAAAATCTATAGTTTACCCGTCAAGTTCTGAGCTCATCTGGAGAAGTCATGGCACAAGTATGTGATGTGTGCGGCAAGGGGCCGCAATTCGGAAACAATATCAGCCACGCCCACAATGTCAGCAGGCGGCGCTGGAACGTCAATTTGCGGCCGATTCGCGCCAAGGTAAAGGGCGCCACCAAACGTATCCGCGTCTGCACTTCCTGCTTACGAAGCGGGAAGGTTGCGAAGGCTTAAACTTTGGACGCTTTTACTGCACTCCCAGCAAGTCCACATCAAAGATCAGCGTGGCATTGGGCGGGATCACGCCTGGGTAGCCTTTCTCGCCATAGGCGAGCTGTGAGGGGATTTTTAACTGCCGCTTGCCGCCTACTTTCATTCCGGCTACACCTTCGTCCCATCCCTTGATCACCTCGCCTGCGCCCAGCGTGAAAGAGAAGGGCCTACGGGAATCGACTGAGCTGTCGAACTTCTTGCCAGTCGTAAGCCAGCCCGTGTAATTGACTTTTACCGATTGTCCTTTTTCGGCGGTTGGTCCTGTGCCCAGCTTTATGTCCCAGTACTCGAGTCCCGTGGGAGTCTTGGTTGAATCCCCGGTGACCTTGGTCGGCGCGGTAGTGTTCGGACGCGCGGCCGGGGCGGCTTTCTTTCTCGCAGTGCTCTGCGCCAACACAAAGGTGGCCAGCAGTGCGAGGGCTATCAAAAGCGTGCTCTTGAGCATGGATTATCTCCAAATTTTCGTTTGCCAATTTTCAATTGCCAGCAAACAGTTTTGAATTTGAAATCGGCTGAAACCGGACACCTAAACCAGCGCGATCACATCAATTTCCACCAAAACATCTTTGGGCAACCGCGCGACTTCAACCGTCGATCTTGCCGGAGGCGCTGTGCTGAAATAGCGGCCATAGATCTCGTTCATAGCGGCAAAGTCACCCATATTTTTTAGAAAAACAGTGGAACGCACAACCTTCTCCAAGCCGCTTCCGGCTGTTTTTAGAATCGCTGACAGGTTCTTCAAGACTCTATCAGTTTGTGCCCCTACATCGCCGCTGATAACTCGCTGGGTCGAGGGATCAATCGCCACCTGACCGGAAACAAAGACGAATCCATTGGCGCGAATGGCCTGCGAATACGGGCCGATCGCCTGTGGAGCGTCCTTGGTCGCAATCACGTCTCGCATCGAGTCTCCAAAGCCAGTGGCTAGTGGTCAGAATTAATGCAGATTAACACCACTGGAGTCAACTTGCTGTCGGCTTTCCACAAGGAGGGGTCTCTCTGCGACGAGATAACTTCAGTGGTCAGTTCTTGGTTCTCAGTTCTTAGTTGGTTCCGCTGGCCACTAGCCGCTGATCACTAGCCACTGCTTTTAGATTTTCTGCAGCCTTTGCACATCATGTACGCCAGGAATCTTGCGTACACCGTTGATTATGTTTTCCAGATGCTTCAAGTCTGCGATGTCCAGGATGATATCAATGTTGGCTTCTCCATTGGAGGTCCGCGCTTCAATATTGCGGATATTGGTCTTGCTGTCGCTGATCACGGCAGTGATCTGTTTCAGCATTCCGAAGCGGTCGTCGCAATAAACCGTGAGCTTTACCGGATACGCGCTTGGTGCACCTTCCTCGCGCGCCCATTCCACATCAATCTTCCGCTCCGGTTCGTACATCAGATTGACGACGTTGGGACAGTTGGCCGCATGGACCGCAACACCCTTGCCTCGAGTGACGTAGCCAACAACGGTTTCGCCACGAATCGGGTTGCAACATCGAGCACGGTATACCAGCAAGTCGCCGTGGCCTCTCACTCGGATGGCGTTGTTACTGTCGCCACCAAAGACCCGTCGTACTACGCTGGCGAGTCCGCCGGACTTCTCCGCGTCCTCCTCGGTAACCGGGCCAACTCCTGCCGGGGCCAGGCGTGCCAGCACCTGCCGTGCTGAGAACTTGCCGTAGCCGATGCCTGCCATCAAATCGTCCGGCCGTCCTACGCCATAGTCGGCCGCAATCTTCTGCAGTTCTTCGTCTTTGATCTCTTTCAGCGCGACGCGATATTTGCGGGCTTCTTTTTCAATCAGCTTGCGTCCGATTTCAATGGCACGCTCACGCTGATGCAGATTCAGCCAGTGCTTGATCTTGTTGCGTGCGCGCGAGGACTTTGCTACTGACAACCAGTCGCGACTCGGCTTGTGTCCGGGCTGGGTAAGAATTTCCACGATATCGCCGCTGTGCAGCTTGTAACGCAGCGGAACCATACGTCCGTTCACTTTGGCGCCTACGCAACTGTGACCTACTTCGGTGTGCACTGAATAGGCGAAGTCGATGGGCGTGGAATCGCGTGGCAGAACTACCACTTTGCCCTTGGGAGTAAAGGTGTAAACCTCCTCCGGATAAAGATCGATTTTCAGGGTGGAAAGAAACTCGGTGGGATCCGAAACGTCGCGTTGCCATTCCACTACCTGCCGCAACCAGGCGAGCCGCTGCTCGTCTTGTGCCGATACCGGGCCATCTTTGTATTTCCAGTGAGCAGCGATGCCCTCTTCCGCTATCTTGTGCATCTCTTCGGTGCGGATCTGCACTTCAAACGGGGTGCCTTCCTCCGCAATCACGGAGGTGTGAAGTGACTGGTAAAAATTCGGGCGCGGCATCGCGATGAAATCTTTAATACGACCCGGCACCGGTCTCCACAGATTGTGAATGATTCCCAGCACGGCATAGCAGTCCTGCACCGACTGTGTGATAACACGCATGGCAAAGAGGTCGTAAACCTGTTCGACCGCGATGCGTTGCCGCTGCAGCTTTTTGTGAATGCTGTAGAGCCGCTTGATGCGGCTTTCTACCTTCGCCGTAATTCCCGCTTCCTTCAGTTTGTCCCGGAATACTCCTTCTACGCGAGCCAGGAAGGCTTCTCCGGCCTTACGTTTGGCCTGTACTGTCTCATGGACTTGCTGGTAGCCGATGGGGTCGACATGGCGAAATCCCAGATCCTCAAGCTCGCCACGGATCTTTCCCATTCCCAGACGATGCGCAATGGGCGCATAGATGTCCAACGTCTCCTGAGCGATCTTCTGTTGTCGATCCGGGGGAAGATGCTCGAGGGTCCGCATGTTGTGCAGACGGTCGGCCAGTTTGATAAGGACCACACGGATGTCGTCCACCATGGCCAGCATCATTTTGCGCAGATTTTCGGCTTGCTGTTCCTCACGAGTATGGAAATCAATCTGGCTTATCTTGGTGACGCCCTCGACAATGTGCGCCACCTGCTCGCCAAATTCTTTGCGGATGTCGACTACAGTCACCGACGTGTCTTCCACCGAATCGTGGAGGAGGCCGGCGGCAATGGACACTAGGTCCATTTTCATCTCCGCCAGAACCAGCGCAACTTCGAGGGGATGTGCGAGATAGGGTTCGCCGGAGGCGCGGCTCTGTCCGGCATGGTGCTTCTGGGAGAACTCGTAGGCCTTGCGAACAAGCTCCAGATCTTCGGTAGGCCGATTGGCCTTCATCCGGCGCAACAGCTCACGGAACTTGGTCACCGTGAGCACGTTGGTCGCGATCTGTTGGCGCAGTGTCGCCATGACAGATTATAGCGTGCGCGAAAAATAAGGGCGAAACGTGAGCGGGACCAGCGTCTGCGGCTGACAAACAGCGAGGATGGTCATCTGCTACATTTAAATTCAATATGGCCCCGGTGAATTCTTCGCGCATTCTTGTAAGCGGGACCTCCGGTCCGATCGGAGAAGTGCTAGTGCCTTCCTTGAAAGCTGGCGGGTACTCTGTCACGCGGCTGGTTCGGGAGCAATCGTCCGGCGAGGGACAAGTCGTATGGAATCCTTTGCAGCCGCTCTCCCCGAAATCAGTTTCGGGCTTCGACGCCGTGATTCACTTGGCCGGAGAAACCATCGTTGGCCGCTGGACGGAAGCAAAAAAGGCTCGAATTCGCGACAGCCGGATCGTGGGTACTCGCCATCTTGCGGAAGCGCTCACTCGCACGCCCCAGCCTCCGCGAGTGCTGATCTCAGCCTCCGCCATTGGCTATTACGGCGATAGAGGCGAGGAAATCCTACATGAAGACAGTCCGCCCGGCGTCGGCTTCCTTGCGGAAGTGTGCCGAGAGTGGGAAGCTGCTTCTCAACCCGCAGCCGACGCCGGAATACGCACTGTTCAAATGCGATTTGGAGTCGTCTTGAGCCCACGCGGCGGAGCATTGCCAAAAATGCTTCCGCCTTTTCGAATGGGATTAGGCGGCAGAATTGGCAATGGCCGACAGTGGTGGAGTTGGATTGACGTGAAGGATCTGATTGGTTCGATTCGCCACGCCCTGAAGAGTGAGCTGTTGCAGGGTCCGGTGAATGTGGTCGCTCCTAAGCCGGTAAGGAACGCCGAGTTCTCGAAGATCCTGGCGACCGTGCTGTCGCGTCCGTCGATTTTTCCCATGCCCGCCTTCGCCGCGCGCCTGGCCTTGGGCGAAATGGCGAACGAACTCCTGCTGGCAAGTCAACATGTGGAACCTGCAAAACTTATTGCGACCGGGTATTCCTTCCAGCATGCAGATTTGAAGCCCGCTCTGGAAGCCATGTTGAGTAAAGTTCGCTAAAATGAGGCTAGAGTGTCAGCCTCAGGAGACTTCAATTGATTCCGAAAGTAGTTGAGGAAACGGGATTTACCGTGGTCGGAATCTCAATCCGTACCAATAACGCAAAGGAGACGTCCGTGAAGGGTCTCATTCCACAGCGATGGGATCGCTTCATGAAGGAGGGGCTGCTGAACACGATTCCCAACAAGGTTGATTCGAACATTCTGGCCGTCTATACCGACTATGAAAACGACGCGAATGGCGAATACACGTTCATGATAGGCGCGAAAGTAAGCTCGGCAGACGGTGTTCCCCCTGGGATGGTTGCCAAGAAAGTTCCAGCCGGGCGATACGCTATGTTTACTTCTGAGAAAGGATTCGTCGGGAAGGTTGTTCCTCAGACTTGGAACCGCATCTATACGGCACCGAAGTCTTCGCCCGGAGGAAACAGAGCCTACCGCGCCGATTTTGAAGTCTACGATCAGCGAGCAGCGGACCCACAGAATGCCCAGGTGGATATATACGTCGGGATTAAATAGCCCATGCGAAGGAAGCAATCAATACTGCAGGCCTTCCACTACTTCCTGGGCGCCATGTAGGTCCGCGTAATTCGATCATGCCAGCAGAGCTGATCTTCATCCAGGAAACACCAGGCATAGCCCAACCCCACTGAAACGCTGGACAACACCGACGCTAATACCCGCCACCGCCGAATGTTTCGAGGCACCGGAGCACCATCAAAGCGGCTCAACTCAAGTTTCGCCAGCTTCAGCCCGGGGGTTGAACCTGCATGCACCAGGAGCAGATATTGATATCCCGCCCAGAACACGCCCAGCAAGACAGCCGAAATTCCTGCCGCTTGCGTTAGCGGCGGCATCGCGGGCGTCACTTTCAAAAAGATGTAGGCGAACGCCGCGAACGCCGTGATTACCAGGAGCGCGTCGGTCGTGACCGCCAGCACGCGCCGTATCATCGGAGCTGGCTGCAACGGCACTTCGAAGCCCGGGCGTCTTTCATCTGCCGGCTCCACTGCGGCCTCGAGCAAAATACCGCCTAAGGCTGGGGCAGGTGTTACCAACTCAGGCGCTTCCAGAATTCGCGGACGCTCGAAAACCGGTTCAGCAAGTTCGTCGAACAGGTTCTGACTATTTCCTGGTGAACGCGGGAACTCAATGATCTTGGCACTGGGCTCTCCCTGAGGTAGCGCGGGTTCCGGGTAAGAAAGGGCTGGGGCCGTGGTCACAACTGCATCGCTACAGATCGAGCTTTCCAGGGCGACGGATTGCCGGCGCGCTAAGGTCACTGCGGAGGGATCGGACGGTCCGAACTTCAGCCGCATAGACGGATATCGTGGCTCTCGCGGACGCCTTCGTGCTCGATAATTGGTTAGCTTTGCCGCCACCTCGTCTCGCCAGGACGAAAGTCCCGCTTGTCCGAGAAGATCAGCCTGAAACGGTGGGGTGGCGATCTCTGGCGTGATGGCTTCGCCGGTGTCGCGGTCTCCCGATGAATTGAGTTTCTGATCCGCCTCGCGGTCGTAGCTTTGGTGTGGCTTCGCAGGTGGCGCGGTTGTTGCGGACGGTTCAAGTAACGAACTCTGTGTCTCTCCCGAGATCGCTTGCCCTTGCTTCACCACAAAGCGTGGGCGGGACAACTCGTCCAGGCTGGCCGAAAACTCCTGTTCACTGGCGTCATAGGCTTCCGGGTCAACCAGCAGCGACCGACGCGGGGTCGTTTCCTCTTGTTCACCGGGTTCGAATCTTGAGCTCATACTGAGACAGAGAACATCCGCCAAGGTCGAAACCCTGGTACTTTCGCCACTCTTGCGAGTGCCGTGCAAACGTCGCCGACCTCCCGCACTCGATTCCTTATCACGGCGGCGTTGGTTTGTCATCTGCTAGTCAGCCCCCGTTAGTTACCAGCCAGTTGCTTTTCGCAATGCTTATTCAGCGGACGATTGATTTAGCGTCGCGTCAGGTCTTGTCGTATTAGGATAGTTGCATGCCCGTTGGCGCCAATCTTGGCCTGAAGCGCGAGGCCCTCGATTACCGGCTGCGGATCCTGGGCCGCACCCTGGTGGCTTACTCCGGCGGAGTGGATTCCGCATTCCTGGCTTGGGCCGCACATCAGGTTTTAGGTAACGACATGTTGGCGGTGATTGCAGATTCTGCCAGCCTGGCGCGCAGCCATCTGGCGGACGCCATTGCTTTCGCCCGCGAACAGAGAATCCCCCTGGAGATTATTACTACTGCCGAGCTCGATCGTCCGGAATACATCCGCAACGACGCTTCGCGCTGTTTTCATTGCAAAGATGAACTGTTTGCGGTGATGGAGAGTTTTCGACTCGCGCACGATTTCCAATCTATCGCGTACGGGGTAAATGCGGATGATCAGGGAGATTTTCGCCCTGGCCAAGCGGCGGCAAAACAGCATCATGTTGCCGCTCCTCTCCTGGACGCGAAGCTAACCAAGCAGGAAATTCGAGAGCTCGCCCGTGCTGCCGGTCTTCACGTCTGGGAAAAGCCTGCATCGGCGTGCTTGTCGTCACGCGTGGAGTATGGACGCGCGGTCACTCGGGAAGTCCTTAGCGTGGTCGAAAAAGGCGAAGATGCGTTGCGTAATCTCGGTTTCCGCCAGTTTCGTGTCCGCCATCACGGAGACATTGCTCGTATCGAAATTGCGCACGAGGAACTGAGTCGCGCGCTCACTCCTGAGATGGCTGCCGAATTTGCGCGTATCTTCAAATCTCTGGGATTCAAGTTCGTTACGCTTGACCTGGAAGGCTTCCGCTCCGGGTCCATGAATTCTTTGCTCACCGCGGATCAGCTCACGCGCGGTCATTAGCTTGGAATAGCGCCATCCGCTTCGAAATGCGACGTGACTTTATGGCGCTATGGAAAAAGCGCAGCTCGGCGTTGTGAAAAGCGCTGCTTGTCGGCGATTCCTGCTGCAATTGGAACCGTGGAAGAGCGGCGCTTTAGCGCCGCGTCAGACTGCTTCCGATATGGGCTTTAGCCCAGTGCACACCCGAAAGGACCACCGGGCCTAAAGCCCTTCTTCAGTCCATGCGTAACGCGGCCCTAGAAGGGCCGCTCTTTCACGTTGCCGTAAATAGCAGGGATATGTTCTTGGCTAGTTTCCGTCGGCCCCTTCGGGGCTTTGTCTTCCTCACAACACTACCCACGGCTGGCGCCGTGGGCTGCATTCTTGGGCCGCTTCGCGGCTGGCTTGGGTTCTTTTGTTCCAGGCGATCGGGATTGACTCTACGTCGGCTTAGGCAGAAGAGATAAATTCCACGCAGTCAGGATTGAAGAGGTCAGACGGAATTAAACTTGCCCGCATTGGCTGCGGCGTGGGACCAATCTCCACCGCGGACAGTGTGAGATAATTGGCCATTCCCCGATGTTCAGGCGGTATTTAGTGACGATTCTTCGACGTTCTATCCTTGCCCTTATGGTGGTGTGTTTGGGGTGCTCCGCTCAGTCGGCCCCATCCGACGTGGCTCAGCGCGTGGAGCGGCAGGTGCGCGCCTTTTACAACATTCCGGCTCAAGTAAAGATCATTTTGGGTCCGATCAAATCCAGTGAATTCCCGGCTTATGACGCTCTCACCATCACCTTCGATGGCGGCGACAAAAGGCAGGATTATGATTTCTTGCTTTCCAAGGATCGCAAGACTCTGATTCGACTGACCAAGCTCGACCTGAGTAAAGATCCGTACGCCGAAGTCATGAAAAAGATCGATGTCGTTGGCCGGCCCACCCGTGGGAATAAGGACGCCAAAGTAGTGGTCGTCAATTTCGACGACTTCCAGTGTCCGTTCTGCTCGCGCATGCATCAGACTCTATTTCCGGAATTGCTCAAAGAGTATGGTGATCGGGTCGCGTTTATCTACAAGGATTTTCCTTTGTCTGAGATTCACCCGTGGGCCAACCGAGCTGCGGTGGACGCCAACTGCCTGGCTTCTCAAAGCAACGACGCCTACTGGGATTTTGCCGACTACATCCATGGCAATCAAAAAGATGTGAATTCCGAAAAAGGCCGCGATTCCCAGTTTGCCGCACTGGACCGCATCGCCGTAACCCAAGGCGAAAAGCATAAGGTGGATGTGCCGAAGCTCCAGGCCTGCATCAAGGCACAGAATGACGAGTCGGTCAAAGCTTCGCTTCGCGAAGGCGAAAAGGTAGGCGTCAGCGCTACCCCCACCTTGTTCATCAACGGGCAAGAACTGGATGGGGCGGTGCCTATTAACGAACTTCGTGCCAGCCTTGATCGCGCTTTGCAGCAAGCTGGTGTGCCTGCACCAGCGCATCCAGCAGCCTCGGCGTCACCCATCGAATCGCAATCGCCCAGCAAATGACACCGCGCGCCTCAAGGGTAGGGCGCAGATGACGCTAAAATTGCGGCCACAGTTGAGTGTGGAGGATCCATTGAGAAAGACGTTAATCCGCGCCGGATTGCTGACCGTCTTCACGGTGTCGATTCTTACGATCTCAATTGGCTGCGCCTCTAAACCAGGCAGCGAGGAAGTAGCGGCGACGGTTGGTGGCCGCAAAATCTATCGCGCAGACATAGAGAAGTATTATCAAAATCAGACTTCGGGCTCGGATCAGCAGCCAGTGGGTGAGCAAGCGACCAGCCTGCGTCTGAGCATCCTGCGCGAGTTGATCGATAACGAGATTCTCATGCGGCGGGCGGAAAAGCTCGGCTTGCTGGCCACGGACGAGGACGTTGAGCGCAAACTGAATGAGATCCGGTCTCCTTATACCAAGG
>WNGG01001049.1_pt1 | contig 31492 bp, 27 predicted proteins | sample 5400661 | NCBI WGS metagenome assembly WNGG01 (sample SAMN13153372, study PRJNA577476) | soil metagenome | isolation source: 100 cm soil or saprolite under Garry oak tree replicate 1 | place: USA:California | collected 2016-06-15
GACCTTATAGTCCGGACCGAGCATCCGTTCTAGAGTTCGCGCCTTCGTCGGGCTCTCCACCACGACCAAGTTCTTCGCCGCTACTGCCACTTCGTACCTTTCACTTCACAAAAAGAGGGCACCCCCTGGGCGCCCTCCCCACACCACTCTAACGTCGGCGTCCACCTGATAGCAGACAGACAAGCGTCGTCGACCGCCGCAGGCGTGGAAAAAAGGCCCGGGAATAGCGCTCACCTGTTTCGGCCCGCTGGCACCGCCGAAACCCTCTGTTCGCGCCGGGGTCCCCCCGGCCTCGGACACCTCGGCCGGCTCCCCATCGCGCGGGGGCCCTCGGCGGTGCCAGCGGGTCCGGTTTAGAGGAGGTCCTCTCGCTCGTCTCGCTTGAGGTGGTCGACGACTGTCTTCACGTCCTCTGAACGCTCCTTAGTGGTAATCAGGAGGGCGTCCGGGGTGTCCACGATGACAAGGCCCTCGACACCGATTAGCGCGACGGTCTTCTGGGGAGCCCAGACGTAGTTGCCGTGGGAGTCTTCGGCGACCAGGTCCCCAGAGGCCCAGTTGTCGGCCTTGGAGACGATCTCCGCTAGGCGCGCCCAGGAGCCGACGTCCTGCCAGGCGATGTCGGCCGGGACCACGGCCACGTTCTCCGCTTTCTCGGCGATGCCGTAATCGACCGTGGTCCGGTCGGTCTCCTCCCAGACCTCGGCGAGCACCGACTCGTAGCGCGGCGAGCCGATCGCGTCGCGAAGCGCGTCGAGCGCCTTCGCGGTGCGCGGGAGATGCTTCTCGTACGCGCGCACACACGAACATCCCGGCGTTCCAGTAGTGCCCGCCCGCGGCGACCATGCGCTCCGCGGCGTCCCGCTTGGGCTTCTCGACGAACCGCTTGACGGCGTGTACCTCGACAGGGGCTTCGATGTCGAGCTTGTCCCCCGCCTCGATATACCCGAACCCGGTGTCCGCCCGCTCCGGCGTGATCCCGAGCGTCACGAGGTGACCGCGGTCGGCCGCCGCGGTCGCGGCGATGAGCACCTTCCGGAACTGCCCGCGGTTGCCGACCACGTGATCGGACGGAAGCACCGCGACGACCGCGTCCGGGTCGAAGGCGCCGAGCGCCGCCATCGCGAGCCCGATCGCGGCGGCGTTGCCGCGCGGGTACGGCTCGACGACGAGGTGGTCGAGCGATAGATCGGGCAGCTGCTCGTGGATAAGCGCGCGGTGCTCGGGTGGTGCGACGACGAAAATGCGCTCGTTCGGCACGAACTCCGAGACTCGGTCCACGGTGTCCTGCAGGAGGCTCCGGTCGCCGAGAAGATTGAGGAACTGCTTCGGTCGGTCGCGACGCGAGAGTGGCCAGAGGCGCGTTCCGGCGCCGCCGGAGAGCACGAGGACATACAGCCTGGGCATCGACTCCGGAGTTAGAGGCCGAAGTAGTTGAGATGCATCGCTGTGCGCACCTCGTGAAGGGTCTTTCGCGCTTCCTCGCGCGCGCGGTCGCTACCTTCCTCGATGATCCGGTCGATTGCTTTGGGGTCGGCGGCGTATCGCGCTCGGCGCTCGCGGATCGGCCGGAGGAACTCTTCGAGCGCGACGATGAGCTTCTCCTTCACTTCGACGTCGCGGACCGAGCCCTCGCGGTAGCGGCGTTTCAGATCATCGACCTCCGCCTTGTTGTGGTTGAAGGTGTCGTGGTAGGCGAAGACGGGATTTCCCTCTACCCGGCCGGGTGTCGTGGCGGTCACGCGGTTCGGATCGGTATACATCCCGCGGACCTTCTTCTCGACCGCCTTCGAATCGTCGGTCAGGAAGATCGCGTTGCCGAGGCTTTTCCCCATCTGCCTGATCCCATCGGTGCCGGGGAGCATTCCGCCTTCGGGGATGAGCGCCTCGGGCACCGGGAAGACCGGCCCGAAGAGCTCGTTGAAGCGTCGCGCGATCTCGCGTGTGAGCTCGACGTGCGATTCCTGGTCGCGGCCGACTGGGACGAGGTCCCCCTTGACCATGAGGATGTCGGCGGCTTGAAGGATGGGATAGCCGAGGAGCCCGTACGAGGGGACGGCCAGATTATGGTTCCTCATCTGGTCCTTCAGCGTCGGGATTCGCTGAGCCCGCGGCACGGTCACGAGCATCGCGAAGTAGAGGAAGAGCTCGGTGACCTCGGGGATGAGCGACTGCAGGTAGATCGTGCTTTTCTTCGGATCGATTCCGACGGCCAGGTAGTCGGTGACCAGCTCGCGGATGTTCGGGCCGATCTCCTCCAGGTCCGCGACGCGGGTCGTGAGCATGTGGTAGTCGGCGATCAGGAAGAAGCTCTCGTACTCGTCCTGAAGCTTCACCCGATTCGCGAGGGTTCCGTAGTAGTTGCCGATGTGGAAGCTCTTCGCAGTAGGGCGGTCGCCCGTGAGGATTCGCTTCCTCGTCTTCTTTCCGGAAGCCGATGGCTCTGGATGCCCGACAGCAGTGGCCTGAGCGCTCATGGGAGATGCGATGGTACAGGCAGCACGCGGGCGAGCTCCTCCGCCACGAGAGTCCCGACCTCGTCGCGTTTGCCGACGAAAAAGTGGTCGACGCCGCCAACCGTCGCGATGCGCGCGTGCGGCACCGCCGTGCGCAGCTCCTCGGCCGTGCCGAACTGGTCGTTCTCCGCCGCGACGACGAACGTGCCTACTGGGATCGCCGGGAGGGCGCGTGGCGCGAAGCTCACGTCCTTCGTGCCGACGCCGACGAGGGCGACGGCGTCGGCACGGCCTCCCCGCTCGAGGTACGCGAGGACCTGGAACGCCCCGAAGCTGTAGCCGACGAGGCCGAGTGGAAGGCCCGGCGCGACCGTGCGCGCGTAATCAACCGCCGCGGCGACGTCGTCGGTCTCGTGTCGGCCGCCGCTCCACTCGCCCTCGCTCGCGCCGACGCCGCGGAAGTTGAAGCGCAGCGCGTACCACCCGCGCTCCGCGCACGCCCGCGCGATCGCAGCCATGATCGGGGTCCGCATCGTGCCGCCGTGCGTCGGCAGGGCGTGCGCGATCACCACGATCGCGGTGGGCTCGACGTCGGGTATGCGCAGCGTCGCCTCGAGCCGCTCGTCAATGCGTCGCGCTTCCTCGCGCACACGCGAAGTCTGGGGGAACCGACGCCGCTCGGCCGCTGTATAGGCTTCCGACATGCGGCCGCTCGTCGCGCGCCTCGGCGTGCTCGCTCTCGTCGCCGCCGTCGCTTGCCAGGCTGCTCAGACCCCGGGGCCGCAACCCTCAACGAACCCGGGTGCGAGTTCCGTCGCAGCGAGCGCCTCCGCCACCCCCGCGGCCTCGCCGACACCGAGCTTCCCCACCCGCGAGGGGACGTGCGCCATGCGCGTGAGCGAGAGCTTCACCCTCGCGAACGACATGAACTGCACCGGCGACGGCATGGTCATCGTCTCGGACAACATCACCGTCGATCTCGGCGGGCACACGCTTACCGGCCCCGGGATGGGCCCCCAGACCTGGCCACTCCCCCAGCTCGACAGCGTCGGCGTCCGCGTCGGCGGCCACACCGGCGTGACCATCCGCAATGGGAAGACGACCGCGTTCTCGACGGGGATCTACTTCATCGACATGGTGTCGAGCTCGATCGAGAGCGTGACCACGCTGCGCAACCGCTTCGGTTTCTACATCCACGCGTCGCAGAAGATCACCGTCAAGGACTCGGACGTCGAGTTCAACATCTACGGGCTGCACTTACAGAACTCGGACGACTGCGTCCTCGTGAACAACCTGCTCGCGCGCCAGACCTACAACAGCCCTGGCGGCTACGGCCTCTATCTCTACGCGAGCTCGCGGAATCGCGTGACCGACAACACGATCGACTCGAACATCAACTGGGGCATCTGGTTCAGCGACGCGAAGGAGAACGTGATCTTCCACAACAACGTCGTGGGCAACAACCCGCCGGTCAGCGACAACACCGAGGGCTCCAACGTCTGGTACGACAAGCAGACGAAGGAGGGCAACTGGTGGGCCGACTACAAGGGCAAGGACAGCGACAACGACAGCATCGGCGACTCGCCATACCCCATCCTCGGACCCGGCGGCATGGTGGACCCATACCCGTTCGTCGCAAAGGACGGCTGGAAGACCAAACGCCGCTCGACGATCGACCATTACGAGCCCGCCGCGGCGCGACCGCCGCGCGCCGTCACGGTCATCGCGCTCGCAGGTGGCAGCGCCTACACCGCGCGCCCGGGCGATGACCGCGCGACGCTGCGAATACCTGACGTTTCGCAGATCGCGATGGGCACCGACGAGCGCACCCTCTACGCCGCGTCGGGCAAGACGGTGATGGCGCAGGACATCGTGACCGGCGAGACGCGCGATCGATCCTCATACGCGGTGGACGGCATCGTCGCCGCCAATCGCGACGGCCACTCGGTGCTCGTCGTCGGACCGCAGGGCGCGGAGCAGCGCGATCTCACCACCGGCCAGAGCGAGTTCTTCGACTATCGCGGCAATCCCGAATCGCTCGCGCCGAGCTACAAGCACAACCACGTGTTCGTGGCGACGCCACGGGGCATCGACCTCCTGTACCTGAACCTCGGTGGCCGGACGCCGTACACGATCCCGCTCGACGGCGCGCCGAGCGCGATGGTCATGGCGGAGTCGGGCACCCGCATCTACGCCGCGATCGCTGGCCAGCGTGTCGTCGACGTCGTGGACACCGAGCAGTACGCGGTGGTGGATCGGATCGCCACCGACGCGCTCCCGACATCGCTCGCGATCTCGCCGCGCGAGGACATCCTCTACGTCGGATCCGCCAGCGGCGTCGCGGCCGTCACCATTCGCGACCGCTCGCTGGTTTCGTCGGCGGCATTCCTGGGCTCGGTCGTCGATCTCGCGGTCTCGCCGAACGGCGACCAGCTCTACGTCGCCCTCGCCGGTCTCTCCCACGCGATCGCCGTGCTGGACGCGCCGCACCTGCGTGTCGGGCATGTCATAGAGCTCGACAACGACCCGAGTCGCATCCTGGTGGCGAGCTACTGAACACCCCGCATCGCCAATCGCCTCGCGCGCGTTAGAAAGGCGCAGTGGGGCGAACCGCCGCAACCACCGACGCGCGCGAGCGCGCCCATCTGCTCATTCGGCTCGCGGCCATCGCCCTGGGCGGAACCCTCGTTCTTCTTGCCGGCGTCGGCGCGACCTCTCTCGCCGCCCTCATCCTCGTGCTGTATCTCGCGGCCGCGGTGAGCGTGCGGTACTACCCCCTCCTTCAGAGGGTCCCACTCGGTGTGCCGGTGCTCGACGTCGCCGCCGTCACAGGCCTGGTGTTCACGCTCCCGCTCGAGCTCGGCCCGTGGATCCTGTATGCCTTCGCGATCGGGGTGGCCGCCCTGCGGTCCGGTCCCGTCGGCGCGGTCGCGGCGACAGCCCTCGCCGTCGTCGGCTACGACGCCGCACTCGTCGCACGCGGCGAGCAGGCCCGGGCGACCGACCTCTGGCCGGTGCAGGCGCTCATCGCCATCGGCCTCGTGATCGCCGAGATCGTTTGGGCCCTCGGGCGTCAGGACCTGGAGACCCTCTGGTCCCGCATTCACGCGCGCGCGCTCAGCGGGCTGACGCGCCAGCGCGAGCCGGAAGAGCTGCTTCGCACACTCGTCCCCGAGCTCGCCCGACTTCAGAGCGTCCGCGGGGCGTGGGTCTGGGCGCTCGCACCGGATCAGCGCGTGCGGACGACGGTCACCGCCGGCGCGGCGCCGGCGGCCGAGATGATCGTTTCGGCCGACGCCGTGCGCGCCCTCCGGGCGCCGTCGCCCCTCGAGCGCATCGTGCCGGACATGACCGGCCTGTCGATCCCGATATCGGTCGACCCGCCCCTCGTGATCGGAGTCGCGCTCGAGTCGATCAAGGACGAGGACCGCGCCGCGACGACCGGGGCGATCCACGACCTCGTCGGCGACGCCGCGTCGCTTCTCGGGGCGGCGTTCGAGCGGACCCGGCGTGAGGCCGAGATCCAGGCACTCGAGGCCACGGTGCGAGCGATCGCGGAGATCGACGGCGAGCGCACCCAGGCCGGTGTCCTCGCTTCGACCGTCCTGGAAGCCGGCCGCATCGCCACCGGACAGGCCGCGATCGTCCGCCCATCCGAAGGGACCGTGGTCGTCGGCGACCTTCCGGGCGGCGCGCTCGCCGAGCTCGCCCGCGATCGGCGTCTTCCGGCGGTCGTCGGCACGAACGAGGCGCCACTCGCCGCGCAGACGATGGGCGCGGACACGACGGTCGCCCTCGTCGGCATCTCCGACGGACGCGTGCTCGCCGCGGTGGGGCCGGCCGAGGTGCTCACGGCGCGGCTGCCGCTTCTCGAACGGCTAGCCCGGGCGGCGCGCGACCGGCTCGATATCGTTTCGGAGCGCGACGCGATGCAGCTCGCCGCAAACGAGCTCGGCCACGATGTCGAGACTCTCGGCGGCGCGCTACGCGCGAAGGAAGACGCGCTCGCCACCGCGGTGCACGAGCTCCGCAATCCGCTCACCGCCGTGCACGGGTACGCGACCCTCATGTCGCGGAACTTGCAGGCCGTGCAGGGACAGCTCACCCAGCTCGAGCGTCTGATGGCGGACCTGCTGAGCGCCGAGCACCGGACCGAAGGGGGCGAGGCGCCGGTCGACGCGGTCAGCGGCGCGCGCGAGGCGATCGCCCGTGCGCGCGTTCGCGGCGCGAGGATCGACCTCGATGCACCGGCTGGACCCGTGCGCGTCGCCATCGGCGAGGCGCGGTTCGCGCAGATCCTCGACAACCTCATATCGAACGCGATGAAGTACTCGCGGTCCGGGGCGCCGATCGTCGTGACGATCAGCGTCGAGGGCGGTCACGGGATGGTCAGCGTCGCCGATCAGGGGATCGGCATCCCGCCCGACGACCTCGCCCGCGTGTTCGATCGTTTCTATCGCGTCGGCGGGACCGCCGACGCCGTCGCTGGGCAGGGTCTCGGCCTTTCCATTTGCAAGGAGATCGTGATCGCGCACGGCGGCAAGATCTGGGCGGAGAGCGAAGGACCGGGCCGTGGAAGCGCGTTCTCGTTCACCCTGCCGCTGGCGGTTGGCGCCGCGACGACCTAACGCGCGCGAGACACGCGAGTCCTATCCCGGGGTCGCGGGACGAGTGACCGGGCTGAACAGCGTCGGGGTCTTCTGAGCGAGCGGCCCCTGGCCGGCGGTGCATTGCGATCCCACGAGGGGCCGAGCGAAGAAGACCCCGGCGCTGCTTACTACCCGTCGTCCAGACCCGCGCTAGGCCGCGGGCCCCATATGTTTTTCGAAGAAGCGGACGACTTTGGGCCACGCGTCGGCGCGGTTCTTCGCCTTCGCGAGGCCGTGGCCTTCGTCCTCGTAGCGCAGGTACTCGACGTCACGTCCGCGTGAGCGGAGCGTCGTGACGATCTGCTCGGCCTCCTGCACCGGCACGCGAGGGTCGTTCGCGCCGTGGATGACCATGAGCGGGGCCTCGATACGGTCGATGAAGTTCAGCGGCGAGATCGATTCGAGGAATTCGGCATCCTTCTCCGGGTCGCCGTACTCGGCGGCGCGGAGCGGTCGACGCCACGGCGCCGTTCGCGCGAAGAAGGTCACAAAGCTCGCGATGCCGACGATGTCCACGGCCGCGGCCCACTTGCGGTCCGCGCAGAAGGTGATCGCCGCGAGAGTCATGAATCCGCCGTACGAGCCGCCGATCACACCGATGCGATCGGCCGGCGCGACGCCTGACGACGCGAGCCACGCCGCAGACGCATCGAGGTCGCGCACGGAATCCATGCGCAGGCGCACGTCGTCGAGGGACATGTACGCACGGCCGTAGCCGGTGGAGCCGCGGACGTTCGGCTGGAGCACGTTGAAACCCGCGGCGACGAGCGCGACGGTGAGCGGATTCCACAGCGGCCGGGCCTGCCCTTCGGGACCGCCGTGCACCTGCACCACCGTCGGGCGCGGACCCTTCGGCCCGCCTCGGGGACGCAAGAGGAATCCCGGGATGGTCCGCCCGTCGAACGACTTCCAGGAGACGAGCTCGTCCTCGGGAAGGCCCTCGGGCGAAAGCCCGGCCATCTGCGGCGGGACTACGAGCTTCGCCGGGCGGCCCGGGGGAGCGACGTAGACGGCGGACGGAGCGTCGAATCGCGCCCACGCCACCGCGACCGTTCCGTCCGGCGCGACCGCGAGGCTGCCGCCGATGAGATCGGTCGCGAGATCACCGGGCGGAAGGCCGGCGATCGGCGCGTCCTTTCCGCCGGAAAGTCGACGGACCTCGGATCGCCCATCGACATTGACGGCGTAAGCGACCTGGGTGCCGGCGACAGCGAGCTCGTCGACGACCCGGTCGGGCGCGGCGACGAAGCGGAACGACCCGTCCAGCCCCAGGCGCGCGATCGCCGGGAGGTCGCGGCCGCGGTCGGAGAGCGCGAGGATCACGTCCTCGAACGCGTGCGCCGACTGGTGCATCGCCATCGGCGTTTCCGGGGTCAGCAGCTTGGTGGAACCATCGCGCTCGACAAGCGAGAGGTGGTTCTGATCGCCGCGGGCGCGGTTGGTGGTGACGACGATGCGGCCATCCCCAAGGACGGCGGCTCCGAACCCGGTGCCGTCATGACGGAAGCGGGGTTTCGGCGTACCACCTCGAGCGGGGAACTCGTGAAGATCGAAGTAGCGCTCGTCTCTGAGATTGGCGAACACCAGGACTGCGCGGCCGTCGGGCGTCCAGTCGACGACGTGATGGATCCGATCGGCGTGCGTCGAGACGCGGCGAGCCTCGGTGCCGTCCGCGTTCATCACCCAGAGCGCCCAACGCTCGTCACCGCCTTCGTCGGCGCCGTACGCGATCTGTCTCCCGTCGGGCGAGAGGCTGTACGCGCCGACGCGATCGGCCTCGTACGAGAGACGCCGCGGGACTCCCCCGGCGACCGGCACGCTCCACAGCTGGACCGTGCCGGTAAGGTCACTGACGAAGTAGAGAGTCCCCGCATTGGGGGAGAGCGCGACGCGTGTCGCGCCGCGCGCGTCGAGGATCCGTATCAGAGAAGGGGGCACCAACGGAGTCTGGCATGGCGAGGTGGAGAATGGGCCGCGGTGGGTGGTCGCGGCCTCGCGGTGGGGTTGGTCTGCGCGTCCCTGGCGAGCGCGTGCGCACCCGGTGGCGGCATCGTCGCGCCGTCGACGACCCCATCCATGTCGGGTCCAGCGATCACCGAGACGGTCATCCAGTCCGGGCTCATCGTCCCGTGGGAAGTCGCCATCGCACCGGACGGGCGCATGTTCGTGACCGAGCGGCCTGGAACGATCAGCGTCTTCGAGAGCATGGCGCCGATGGCGAAGCGGGTCACGTCGACGCAGGTCTCCGGAGTACGCGCGATGGGCGAGGCTGGTCTCCTCGGTCTGGCGCTCGACCCGGACTTCTCGCGTAACCAGTTCCTCTACATCTGCGCGTCGCGCCTCGATCAGGGCGAGTGGCGCAACGAGGTCCTTCGCTATCGCGCGTCGGCGAGCGCGCTCGCGGTCGACACCACCATCCTGCGCTCCGGGATCGTCGCGAGCGGGCTGCATGACGGCTGTCGCATGCGTTTCGGCCCTGATGGCAAGCTCTGGATCGCCACCGGCGACGGCGGCCTCCCGGCCCGCGCCCAGGACGCCACCTCGCTCAACGGCAAGGTGCTCAGGATCAATGCCGACGGCTCCGTCCCGAGCGACAACCCGACCCTCCAGGGCCAGTCGGCGCCGTCCGCGGTCTACGCGCTCGGACTGCGAAATCCCGGTGCCGTCGCGTTCGATCCGAGGTCCGGCACCTGCTTCGTCGTGGACGCCGGCGACCAGATACAGGATGAGATCAACGAAGTCTCCGCGGGCGCAAATTTCGGCTGGCCCGCCGCGCTCGGGCCGAACGGTTCGGGCCGCGGCTTCGTCGATCCGGTCTGGAGCTCTGGAACGTCGACGCTCGCGGTCGCAGGCGCGGCGTTCCTTTCCGGCCCGGAGTGGGGCGCATGGGCCGACTCCCTCGTCGTCGCGACGCTGAAGGAGCAGGACCTCCGCCGGTTCACCGTCGACGACAAGCACGCGACGGAGCACGAGATCCTTCTCAACCAGAAGTACGGCCGCCTCCGTGCCGTGACCGCCGCGCCTGATGGCTCGCTGCTCGTGACGACGAGCACCGGAAGCGGCGACCGGATCATCCGCATCGTGCCCGCGCGCTAACGGGCGACCCAGACCTGCACGCTAGCGTCGGACGAACCGTCCGTCCGGCGCAGGGGCGATGGAACCGCGGATGACGAGACGCGCAAGACGCGATGAGAGCTCGCCCACCCTCAATCCCAGGCGGCGCGCCAGGGAATCCGGGCCGGCGGGCGAGCTCGCGAGCGCGTCGAGGATCCGCGCGTCGAGGTCGTCGACGTCGTGAGCTCTAGATGACACGGTAGCGCCGAGCGCGTCGAGCAACATCGCCGCCCCGGTCAGCGCCATTGCCCGGCCGCTCGCGATGAGGGCGTTCGCGCCGGCCGAGGCGGCCACGCCGATCGGACCCGGCACCGCGTAGACCCGACGTCAGAGCTTGCGCGCCTCGTCCGCGGTGATGAGCGCGCCGGAGCCAACCGGCGCCTCGACGACGACGGTGACCTCGCCTAGCGCCGCGATCGTCGAGTCGCGCTGCGCGAAGGTCCACCTCTGGGGCGGCGCGTCCGGCGGGAATTCCGAAATGAGCGAGCCCTGAGAACGGATGGCGTGTGCGAGCCGTCGCCGGCGGCCGCGCGCGTCGGCGAGATACGAGGCGATGCCCGCCCCGAGCACCGCGACGGTACGTCCGTGCGCGTCGAGCGCACCGGCGTGCGCCGCGCTGTCGACGCCCTGCGCGAGACCCGAGACCACGACGATTCCAGCTTCGGCGCACGCGGAAGCGAGCTCTCGCGCTACTCGCGCTCCATACGGCGTCATGCGACGCGTCCCCACGATGCTGACGGCGCGCGCGGCCGATGCGTCGAGGTCGCCATCCAACCACAAGGGATCCGGTGGACAGCGAAGGTCAAGGAGGCGCGCCGGATACCGCGGATCGGCCGGACCGATGCCGATCACGGATCGGAACGAAGGAGGAGCGCGAAGGCGACATCCTCGGCACGCACGCCGTCGCTTCCCGCAAGGTCAGCTGCGGTCCGCGCGACCCGGAGGACGCGGTGATAGCCGCGGGCGGAGAGCCGCCGCGCCTGGACCGCTTCGGCGAGAAGCTTCTCCGTTTCCGAATCGACCGCGCAGAAGCGCTTGACCTCGGCGACCGTGAGGTCGGCGTTCACGCGGTGACCGCTCGAGGCTGGACGTCCGCGCATCCGCTCACGTGCCGCGATGACGCGGTCACGCACGTCGGCGGATCGCTCCCGGCCCTCGTCGCGGAGGCGCTCGAAGGGGACACGCGGAACGTGCACCCGCAAGTCGATGCGATCGAGGAGCGGACCCGAGAGCTTGCCGCGATAGCGCTCGATCTGCTCCGGAAGGCACGTGCATTCGCGATCGGGATCGCCCCAGAAGCCGCAAGGGCACGGGTTCATCGCGGCGACGAGAACGAATCGCGCGGGGTACGTCGCGGCGCCGCCGGCGCGCGAGATCGTGATGGCGTGCTCCTCGAGAGGCTCGCGAAGCGTGTCGAGCACGCTGCGCGAGAACTCCGCGACCTCGTCCAAAAAGAGCGCTCCACAATGCGCAAGGCTGACTTCGCCCGGCCGCGGCGGCGACCCGCCGCCGACGAGGGACAGGTGCGACGCAGTGTGATGCGGCGCGCGGAATGGCCGCGCGGTGAGCACCGGATGCCGCGGGTCGGTGAGACCGGCGACGCTGTGCACCGCGCTCGCGGCTAAGGCCTCGGCGTCATCGAGCGGCGGAAGGATCGACTCGAACGCGCGCGCGAGCATCGTCTTGCCGGTCCCGGGCGGGCCGACGAACAGCAGGTTGTGACCGCCCGCGGCGGCGATCTCGAGCGCGCGCTTGGGGGTCTCCTGTCCCGCGATGTGCGCGAGGTCTACCGGGTGAGGCGTGGCTGCGGCACGCGGCGGCACGGGCGTTGACGCGATGCGTGCGCGACCCTCGAGGTGGTCAATGACCTCGCGAAGCGACGCGAAGCCGAACGACTCGACGCCGCACGCGGCAGCCTCTGCCGCGTTCGCGGCTGCCACGAGGACGTCGCGAACGCCGCGTGTCGCGGCGAAGCGAACGCGAGGCATCGTGCCGCGAACGGGCCGCAACTGCCCATCGAGCGCCAGCTCTCCGAGGCAAAGCGCGGTGACGTCTACGCGCAGCTGCCCGCTCGCGCGGAGGATTCCGAGGGCGATCGCGAGCTCGAAGCCGGTTCCTTCCTTGCGGCGCTCGGCCGGCGCGAGATTGACGGTGACCCGACGGAGCGGGAACTCGAAGCCGGAATTGCGCACCGCAGCGCGCACGCGCTCTCGCGCTTCCTGCACCGCCGCGTCGGGCAGCCCCACGACGACCAGCGCCGGTAGGCCGTTCGCGACGTCGACCTCAACGGTCACAAGCGCTGTCTCGAGGCCCCAGAGCGCGCAGGCGGTGACGCGCGCGACGGAGCGCGCGGTCGCTGGCCGGTCCGGCGCCGTGATCGCGATAGCGGAGAGGCTCGACGGAGAGAGGCGCCAAGGGGATAGGACCTCCGGCCAGTACCGCGGTCCCACCCGCTCGGGCAGACTAGGTCGCCTTGAGCTGGCGGGTGGCCCTCGCGCTCTTCGGGCTCGCGCTCCTGACACGCCTTCCGTTCGCGACGACGAACCTCTACGCGCCCGACTCCGTCCTCTACGGACGCGGCATGGAGATGTTCGACCCGTTCGATCACCGGCCGCAGCCGCCCGGATATCTCTGGTACGTCCTCGTGTTGCGCGCCGTCGATCTCGCGACGCACGACCCGAATCGCGCGATGACGATCGTCAGCGCACTCGCGGGCGCCGCGACGGTCGCCCTCGTCTATCTCCTCACGGCTCGCCTCTACGACGAGCGCACGGCAAAGGTCTCGGCGCTCTTCATCCTCACCGCTGTCACGTTCTGGGCGTACGGCGGGGTCGCCTACCCGTATACGCTCCTCGCCGCGCTCACGACGCTCTGCGCGCTCCTCTTCTGGCGCGCCGTGGATCCGGCACAGTCGCGGCCTCGCCGCGGACTCGGCCTCGTCGTCGCGTCTGTCGCGTGGGGGCTCGCGATCGGGTTCCGGTCCGACCTCGCGATCTTCCTCGCGCCGCTCTGGCTTCTCGCCGCGACGCGGGCGACGATCCCGACGGCGGCTATCTCGGCGGGAGTCGCCGCGGTCCTCGTCGGTCTATGGGTCTTCGCGAGCGCGCTCGCCGACGGAGGCCTCGCCCGCTTTCTCGAAGCCGTGAGCATCCAGAGTAAGTTCATCGACGACCGCTACAGCGTCTTCGGGAACGGACCGATCGCGATCTATCGAAACGCGTACGAGCTGGGCCGATTCCTCGGGCGCGGGCTCTACTTGTTGATTCCTCTCGTGGCGGCGACGCTCATCTCCGTCGAGGCGCGGCGCGTCGAGATGCGCGACCGCTGGCGCACCGCGTTCATGGTCCTGTGGACGTTCGCGCCACTACCCTTCTATCTCTTCGTCCACGTCGGCGAGTACGGCTACATCTTCAGCATGCTGCCGGGACTCGTGATCATCGCGGCACGCGGCGCGATCGCGCTGGCGAAAGGTCTCCGTATGCCGCGCACATTCAAGTGGATCGTCGCCGCGGTGGTTCTGGGAAACGCCGCGATCTTCCTGCTGAGCGACACGCCGATCTCTGCACGCGACATCGCGCGACACGACCGCGGGATCGACGAAAAGATCGCGTATCTGGCGTCGTTCGCGCCGGAGTCCACTCAGGTCGTGACCGCGTATGACGGCGTGCTGGTGAACCACTACCTGCAGGGACCGCCGGTCCTGCGATACGACCCGGTCGAGACCCCTGAGTTCACGCTGCCGCTCTCATGCGACACGGCGCCGCCGCACAAGCCCTGCGCGGACACGAACGTCGACGTGGTCCTCTGGGACGATCTGCTACGGGCGGAAGGACCCGGCTGGCATGAGGTCCGTATGGTGCATGGGGCACGCCTTCGGATCGCGCATGTCGCGCGGTCCGCGTCGCTACGGGTGAGCGAGGGCCTCGGAGTGGAGATCGTCCGCTAGCACCGCTCCGACGCGCTTTCCGGTGAGCCAGCTTGCCGCCGCGAGCGGCGCTCCTAGGAGGGCGGCGGCCACCGGCCAGAGCGAAAGCCACGGGCGCGCCACGGTCTGCTCGTAGTACTGGAAGTAGAGCGCCGTGAGGCGTGGTTCGACCCCGCCGAGGGCGCTGGTCGGTGCGGGAGGCGCGAACACTATTGTTCGCACGAACTCCGCGGCGACGAAAGCGACCGAGAACGCGAGACCGAGCGCTAGCGGGTGCGCCCATCGCCCACCGCGTGCGCGCAAAAGATCGATCGCGATCGCGCCGGCGATGACGAGCGGAGGAAATGCCGGCGCGCGCCAGCCACTCGCGGCGAGGATCGCGTAGCCAATGAGGGCGATGACGGTGAAGGCGAGCGCGGCCAACGTCGCCGCCCAGCGGCCGGGAAGCGCGACCGTCGCTATCCCGAGCGTCGCCGGCACGAGCGCCGCCACGAGGAGCGGGTAGAAAAAGCCTTCGCGCGCGACCGAAGTGATGTAGTAGAAGTTGAGAGCGAAGACGGTGACCGCGCACATGTTCCCGAGCGTGAAAAGACGGAGCAAACGCCGCAGTCGGTCGTCGATCGGAAATACACCGGGCGCGGTCGCCGCGAGCCAGCCCAGCAGGCCGATCGCTCCGCCTGCTATCCCCGCAAGATGGGGCGGGCTCCAGATGTCGACGTCACGGCCGAACAGCGAATGCCACAGGTTGTCGAACGGCCCGGCCAGGATCGTGACGAGCGCGCCGACGCCGATGAGAGCGAGACCGAGCTCGGCGCGAAAGGGACCCACCACAAGGGCCCGGCCGCGGATGTGACGACCGGCCATCGCAGTGGCCGTCGCGATGAGCGCGGCAACGCCCCACAGCGCGACGCCGGTGTAGATAAAGAGATGCGGCGTGCTCCAGAAGGTGTCCCGACCGAAGATCCGGTGCCACGACACGTCCCATCCCGAGCCGAACCAGCTGAGGAGCGTGCCGGCGAGCCCGACGATGAGCGGAAGAGCTGTCCCGGTTCGAGCGAGGTCTACGCGGCGGAGCGGTAGCGCGATCGTCGCCATGCCGCTGATTCTATGAAGCCTCGATGAGCTCCACTCGGGTCCCGTCGATTCCCACCGTGAGCGCCGCGATCACCACCCGCCACCGCGCGTCGCGCTCGCCGCGCATGGCGAGCCAGCCGGCACCCAGGCGCGCGAGTCGTCCCAGCTTGCGGCGGTCGACCGCCTCCGCCGCCGCCACGAACGACCCGGCGCTCCGCGTCTTCACCTCGACGAACACGTAGCCATCCCGGTCGCGACAGACCAGGTCGATCTCACCGAAGCGCGTGCGTTGATTCCGGGCGACGACGCGGAGGCCGCAGCGGACGAGCTCGATCTCAGCCGCGCGCTCTCCCGCGAGCCCCAGGGCACGCCGATCCACACGAAGACAATCGGCGCCTCATTGCGTCGGCGTGATACGGATGACCCGGTCGGCGGAACCGTTGCTCGTCGTCAGATAGAGCGATCCGTCGGGGCCCTGCCGTACGGTGCGGATTCGCCCGTACGTCCCGTCGTAGAAGATATTGCGCTGGGTCGCCACTGCCCCCGCGATCGTGAAGCGGCGGAGATCGGACTCTTTGAGCGTCGCAACGAAGAGCGAGCCGTCGTAGGCGCCCCACTGAACACCGCGCGCGAAGTCGGCGCCGCTCGTCGCAAGCGTGACGTTCCCGGACGTCCAGGCGGGATCGACAAAACGCGGATCGCCGCATGGCCCGCGGCAGACCGGATACCCGTAGTTCGCGCCCGCACGAAGGATGTTGATCTCATCGTCCGTGTCGTCGCCGTGCTCGACCTCGATGACGCGGCCCGTCCCAGGCTCGAAGGTGAGACCTTGCGGGTTGCGATTGCCCATCGTGTACACGGCCGTCCGCGCCGCGGCGCCGGGCATGATCGGGTTATCGGCTGGGATGCTGCCGTCACCGTTCACGCGCAGCACCTTGCCATTCAGCACGTTCGGGTTCTGCCCGTTCGCCGTGTTCCCGGCGTCGCCCATCGTGACCCAGAGCTTGCCGTCAGGGCCGAATCGGATCCGGCAGCCGTCGTGATTGCTGTTGGCGCGCATACCGGAGCGGATGACGTAGCCGTCGAACACCGGAGCGTTGCCGTTCATCCGGTAACGCAGCACCTGATTGAGCCACTGGCCGCCGTCGTTCACCGACACGCAGACATAGAGGAGATTGTTGGTCGCGAAAGCCGGGTCGAGCTCGATACTCATGAGGCCCGACTCGCCCGACGCGTTGATATTCGCAACCGGGAAGACGTTCGCGAGCTGCGCCGCGTTCGGCGCGGCACTGGCGTAGATGAGGATGTTGCCGACGCGCTCGGTCACGAACATCCGCCCGTCCGGCGCGAACGCCAGGTCCCACGGGATCGCGAGCCCGGATCGCACGACCGTGGCGGTAAGCTGCGGAACGCTGCCGGGGGGCAGTGGCACCGTGATCACCAGGAAAACGCCCTGATCCTCCATCCATGCGGTGCCGTCGATCACGGGACGCAAGTGCAACGAGTACGTGCCCGCGATCTGCGGCGCGCGCACCTGGAAGGTGAACGTCGCGTTCGCGCCGGTCGGCACACTCGTTTCCGTCTGGGCGGCTACGCGATTCGCCGATAGCCAGTTCACGCCGAGCGGCGCCCACTGCGCGTCGTCCTGATTGATCCCGAGACGGGCCTCCTGTCCGAGCACGCCCTTCGTCCACGTCTGGGCGCCGGTGTTGCGGAAGACGATCGTGAGCGGCGTGCTCACCTGACCCGGCTGCAATGTCGGGTACGGCGACTGGCTCACCCACGCGCTGTGGAAGCCGGGGTCGCTCACCACGAGAACGAAGACACCCTCGTCCTCGAGATGCTGCACGCCCTCGAGCACCGGATGGAGCGGCAGGCGGTACGTGCCCGGCGTCGACGGCGCGCGCAGCGTGAACGTGAACGTCGCGATCGCGTTCGGCGCGACGCTCGTCTCGCTTGTCGTGGCGACCCGGTTCGTGCTGAGCCATCCCACCGCCATGCCCGCGTCGGCCGGTCCGGTCGAGTCGCCGCTGACGCCGAGATTCACCTGACGGCCGGCGACGCCCCTCTGCCAGGTCTCGGTCCCGGTGTTGCGGAAATGCAGCGTGTACGAGACGGTGCCGCCCGGGCGAAGCGTCGGCCAGGGGGACTGGTCGACCCACGCGGCATGAAACCCGGGCGCGGCGGAAGCGGGCTGGGCGAGGAGCGAGGCCAGCAGGAGCGGCGCAAGGAGCGCCGCGCGCAGAGTTAGCGTCATCGCTGCGTTAGCGCGCTAGAGGTCCTTCTCGTACGAAATCCACGCCGGCTGCCTGGCGAAGCCCAGCGCCTCGTTGATCGCGAGCATCGGCTTGTTATGGACGTCGTTCCACGTCTTGATGTGCTCGATGCCCTTGTCAATCGCGTAGCGGACCGTCCGCACCTTGAGCGCCATGGCGATGCCCTTACCCCGGGCATCGCGGCGGACCCCGGTGATGCCCTGCCACAGGAACGAGGGGTCGTCGAGCGACCGGAACATGTTCGACACGCCGAGGTATCGGCCTTCCTTATCGATCGCGACGAAGAACGCGTCGAGCAAAGCATTGGGCGCGTCGATGTCGTCCCGGCGAAACTCGTCGAAGGTGTGACGCGTCGGCGGGTCGACGCTCGGGATGTCCATCCGGCAGTCCTCGTTCAGCTCGAACGCCTTCTGGAGGGCGGCCGCGTCGCGCTGCATCTCCTCGGCGAGCGTCGCCGTGCGGATGCCCTGCTTGGCGACGCGCTCGGCAGCTGTGCCAAAGCGCGCGAAGTCGAACCCCTCCACGAACAGGCGGGACTCCCAGTCGCGCTTGACCTCGCGGAAGCCGCGCTTCGTCAGGAAGCGGACGCCGTCGGTCATCGATTCCTTCGCGGCAGCGGCGAGGGCTCGGCCGCCGCGCTGGGTGACCACAGCCGCGAGCTCGTCGTAGAGCGCGGTGCCGTAACCACGGCCGCGGAGGTCGGGCCGCACGGTGATGTCCACGCGGTACTTGGTCGGGACGAACGCCCAGCGCATGTGATTGACCTGGCCATACCCGACGACGCGCCCCGAATCCTCGGCGACGACCCGCAGCTTGAAGTACTTGCTGTGGTCCCACGTCTCGTCCCAGTGGCGCCACTCTTCCACCGTTTCGCCGTAATCGGGGTACGACGCCTTGCCCACCGCGACGAGCGCGGGATAGTCGGCGGGCGTCGAAGGACGCACGGTCGTCTTCGGGGAGGTCTTCACGGCTCGCGAAATCTAGCCGACGCACTCTGCGCGGCGAACGTCAACTCGGTGACACTCCTGCGGGCTCCAGCTCGAGCGCGATCTGGTTCTCGGTGGACAACATCATGCGAACCGTTCCGAAGTCCTGACGGTGGAACGGCGTGATGCCGAGCTCGCGCAAAGCCTTGCGGTGATCGATGGTCGGGTAGCCGCAGTTGTGCTCCCAACCGTAGCCGGGGTACTTCGTCGCAAGTTTCGCCATGAGGCGGTCCCGTGTCACCTTCGCGACGATCGACGCGGCAGCGATCGAAAACGATTTCGCGTCGCCCCTCACGATCTCGGTGTGCCTGCCGGGCGCGAACGCCGGATCGAGGATGCGCCGGCCGTCGACGAGGACCCAGTCGTAGTCGCCGATCTGGCGCAACGCGCGGAGCATCGCCACATGACTCGCGTGATAGATGTTGAGGCGGTGGATCTCCGCGAGCGACGCCGCGCCGATGCCGATCTTCACCACGCGGCCGCGGATCGAATCGAGGAGTCCCTCGCGCTGCAAACGCGTGAGGACCTTGGAGTCGTTCACCTTACGGATGAGCTTCGTGTCCGGCGTGACCATGCACGCCGCCGCGACGACCGGTCCCGCGAGCGCCGCCATGCCGACCTCGTCGACGCCGACTACACGCAGGAGCCCTTGCGCCCACAGCCGCTTTTCGTTGTTTAAGGAGGGCATCGGATCCTAGTTTGAGCGACGAGCGGGTCGCTGTGCGCCCGGGGGCCCCTGCCCCCGTCCGCGAGGAGCGAATTCGCCAGCTTGAGCGTGTCTCTGCCGCAGGCAGAGATTGATCAGGTGTCTACGGTCGGTGACCGGCTATGCGCCGGTCAAGTCATCGCCGCTTTTCGCGGAGGGTGGCGGCTTTGCCCACTCGGTCGCGGAGGAAGTAGAGAGCCGCGCGACGGGCGTGCCCGTGACGCACGAGCTCGATCTTCTCGACACGCGGCGAGTGGACCATGAACGTGCGCTCCACGCCGATGCCGCTCGCGATCCGGCGGACGGTGATCTGCTTGTCGACTCCGCCGTTACGGACGCGGAGCACCGTGCCCTCGAAGTTCTGAAGGCGCTCGCGGTTCCCTTCGACGACTCGCACGCTGACGCGCACGGTGTCTCCGGGCCGGATCTCGGGCAGATCGGCCTTCAGCTGCTCTCGGGCAAGCGTGTTCAAGAGGTCATTCATAGGAATGGTTAGGGCACTCACGAAGTAAAGGGATTCTAGCAGCAGTTAACGCTTCGCCTTCTTCAGTCGATCCAGGATCGTCACGTGGGAGACGCCGAAATGCCGCGCGAGTTCGCGAACGGTGAGACCGGCGCCTCGCATCTTGGCGACTTCGGCGACCGTGGGACCGCGCAGTCCGCTGCGCGGGGGCCGTAGGCGAACGCCCGCCGCCCGCAGCCGGGCGCGCACGGTGGCGGGCGAGATCCCGAAACGCGCCGCGATCCGGTAGGACCCGACGCCCGAGCCGTACGCCGCCTTCAGGTCGGCGTCGGAGACTCGCTCCCGGGCCGGCGAGCGCGGCAGTCGCGCTCGCTCGGCCGGGGTTAGGCCTGCCCGATCGATGAGATCGGGACGCCGCTCGGCGGTGCGACGGACAGCTTCGGCGCGACGCCACCGCGCGATCGCGGCGTGATCACCCGAGAGCAGCACGGCGGGCACGCGGCGACCCTCGTGCTCCACCGGCCTGGTGTAGTGCGGCCCCTCGAGGAGACCCTCGGTATGCGACTCGTGCGTAAGCGACTCCGCCTCGATCACATCGGGAACGAGGCGCGTGACGGCGTCGATCACGACCATCGCCGCGAGCTCACCGCCGGTCAACACGAAGTCGCCGATGGAGAGCTCCTCGTCGACGTCGCCTTCGATGACGCGCTCGTCGATGCCCTCGTAGTGGCCGCACACGATCACCAGGTGCGGGACCTCCGCGAGACGCCGCGCCGCAGCCTGGTCGAAGAGCGGGCCTTGCGCGCTCATGAGCACGACGTGACCACGCTCCCCTTTCGTCGCGCGGATCGCGCGGCTGAGCGGTTCGGGCTTCAACACCATGCCGGCTCCCCCGCCGTACGGCGCATCGTCGACGACGTGGTGCCGATCCGTCGCCCACTCGCGGATGTCGTGGACCGCGAGCTCGATCTGGCCTGCCGCTCGCGCGCGGGCGACGATGCTCTCGGCGAACGGGCTCTCGAACATTTTTGGAAAGAGCGTGAGAACGTCGATGCGCGGGGTCATCCGAGGACCTCCTGCGGCACGACGACGATCCGGCCGCCGGCGATGTCGACCTCGCGGACCACCGACGCGATCGCAGGAAACATCAGCTCATCGCGCGATCCCTCCGCGCGCACGACGAGGACGTCGGTCTCGCCAGCCCGGAGCATTTCGCTCACGGTGCCGAGCGACTTCCCCTCAGGCGTCTCCGCGCGGAGCCCGAGGAGGTCGGCCCAGAGATAGGCGTCCTTCGCGGCACGGCGCGCTTCGGCGCGCGAGACGCGCAGGTTCCGGCCACGGATCCGTTCGGCGTCGTTTCGCGTGTTCAGGCCATCGAAGCGAACGATCGGGACATCGGCAGCGCCGCGGACCGAGGCAACGACGAGCTCGCCCATTCCGTCACAGAGAAGGCGCGAGCCTTTGCGGAATCGATCGGCGATATCGGTGCGCGGATGCACTTTCACCTCGCCGCGCACGCCGTGCGGCGCGCCCACGACCCCGACGATCGGATCGTCGCTCCTACTACCGCCTGCGGCGGTACCGACGGCGCTCGTGCGTCCGCGTCCGCCAGCGGCCGCGGCCCGCCCTCGCTTGTCAGTCGATTTCGAGGTTGACCTTCGTTCCATCGCGCGTCGCCATCACTTTGAGGAGCGCGCGGATGGCTTTCGCGATCCGTCCCCCGCGACCGATCACCTTTCCGACGTCGGGCTCGGCGACCTGCAGGTGGAGCTTGGTGAAGTCGCCGTCCAGCTCCTCGGTGACCACGACCGCCGCGGGATCGTCGACGAGCGCCTTCGCGACGTGCTCAAGGAGCACGCGCATCCTCCCCGCCTGCGCCGCCTCGCTGCTCACCGTACTTTTGCCGGGACCTCGTCCTCGGGGATGCCGCTCCGGATGAGCAGCGAGCGCGTGGTCGAGGTGGGGCGCGCGCCGTTCTTGAACCAGTGCCGGGCGCGCTCGGCGTCGACGACGAGACGCGCGGGCTCGGAAAGCGGGTCGTAATGGCCGATCGTTTCGATGAACTTGCCGTTTCGGGGCGCGCGCGAATCCGCGATCACCACGCGGTACGTCGGCGCTTTTGTCTTACCTACACGGCGCAGGCGAATGTGAACTGCCAACTCGGTCGGGATCCTCCTCGCGAATGTGCCGTCCCTGGGGTCCCTACCCCATCAGGGGCCCCTGCCCCCGGGAGGCGAACACATCGATGATATGGCATCGGATCACGCTCCGGGGAGTCCCGGCATACCTGGCAGGCGCGGCAACCGCCCGCTCTTGGCCATCGAACCCATCTGCTTCATGAGCTTGCGCATCTCGGCGAACTGCTTTGTGAGCTGGTTCACGTCCGACACAGTCGTCCCGGAGCCCGCCGCGATCCGGCGCCGCCGCGACCCGTTGATGAGGGCCGGGTCGGCGCGCTCGGCCTTCGTCATCGATGAGATGATCGCCTCGATCTTGCGCATCTGTTGCTCGGCTTCAGGCCCCTCCGGTAGCTGCTTCGCGATTCCGCCGAGTCCGGGGATCATCTTCAGGAGATCGCCGAGCGGCCCCATCCTCTTTACCTGCTGGAGCTGCGTGTAGAAGTCCTCGAATGTGAACTGGGCGTCCAGGAATTTCTTGGCCTGCGCTTCGGCCGTCTTCTGGTCCATGTGCTCCTGCGCGCGCTCGACGAGCGTGAGGATGTCCCCCATCCCGAGGATCCGCTGCGCGAGCCGGTCGGGGTGGAACACCTCGATCGCGTCGAGCTTCTCGCCGGTCCCGATGAGCTTCACCGGAACACCGGTCACCGCGCGCACCGAGAGCGACGCGCCGCCGCGGGCGTCGCCATCGGCCTTCGCCAATACGAGTCCCGTCAACGGGAGCCGGGAGTGAAACACTGTCGCGCTCTCGACCGCGTCCTGTCCGGCCATCGCATCGACCACCAGGAGCGTTTCGTGCGGCTTGGCCGCGGCGACGACCTCCGCGATCTCGGTCATCATCGCCTCGTCGATGTGAAGACGACCGGCTGTATCGACGATCACCGTGTCGCGGCCCTCCGCGGGTGCAGCAGCGGCGAACGCGGCGACATCGGCGGCGACGCGTTTCGGATCGACCGCGCGGACCGGGATCCCGAGCTGTTTCCCGAGGGCGACGAGCTGATCGATCGCGGCAGGTCGGTGCACGTCCGCCGCGACGAGGAGGGGATGCCGGCCTTGCTTCCGCAAGAGGTTGGCGAGCTTGGCGGCGGTCGTGGTCTTCCCCGAACCCTGGAGCCCGGCGAGGACGATGACGGTCGGGGGGCGCTCCGCGCGCGCGAGCGGTGCGGCCGCGCCGCCGAGCATCTCGACGATTGCGTCGTGGACGATCTTGACGACCTGCTGCGCGCCGGTGATCGACTCGAGGACGCGCTCGCCGATCGCGCGCTCGCGAACGGTGGCGATGAGCTGGCGCACGACCCTCAGGTTCACGTCGGCTTCGAGGAGCGCGACGCGAACGTCGCGTAGCGCTTCGTCGAGGTCGGCCTCGCTCACGCGCGGACGTCCGCGTAGCCGCTCGAACGTGTTGGTCAGACGGTCAGAGAGCTGCTCAAACACCAGACACGACTCTAGAGCGTCGCGGCGAAGCTCCTAGTTCATGCTGAGGCGCGCGGCCTCGACGGCGAGCTCGCGCACATGCACATGCTCGGCGCCATCGTGCGCGTGCGCGGCCCCCGACGCACCGATCTCGATCTGGCGGATGAACGCCTCGACGACGATCGGATTGAGCTGGGAGCCTGCGACCCGCCTCAGCTCGGCCACAGCCTCATCGTGACCGAGCGCCGAGCGGTATGGGCGCGTCGAGGTCATCGCCTCGTACGTGTCGGCGACCGAGATGATCTGCGCGGCGAGCGGGATCTCGTCGCCCTTGAGTCCGTTCGGGTAGCCGGACCCGTCGTAGTGCTCGTGGTGCGCGAGCACGATCGGCCGGATTCGCTCCAGATTGGGAACCTCGCCGATGAGGTTCGCGCCGATGACCGGGTGTGTCTTCATCTCGGCCCATTCCTCGTCCGTGAGCGCCGAGGGTTTGAGGAGGATGTGCTCGGGGATCCCGATCTTTCCGATGTCGTGGAAGAGCGTGCCCAGATTCACCGCGGCGGTCTCGTCCGGCCCCAGGCCGAGCGACCTTGCGACGGCGAGCGCGTGCTGCATCGTCGCGTCAGAGTGACCGGTCGTCGAGCGCTCCTTGGCGGCGAGCGAGCCGAGGAGGGCGGCGATCACCGACACGTGCGAGGCCTCGAGCCGCTCCGTCGTTCGATGAAGGTTCTCGTTCAGCGACACGAGCTCGCGGTTGCGTTCGCGCACCTGCGTCGACTTCATCATGTAGAGCCTGAACGAGTACCACGCGATCCCGAGCGGCAGGACGAACACGATCACTCCGATGACGCCGAGCGACTGATACGCGAGCGCAAGCGCGGCACCGTTCACCGCCGTCGCCAGATAGTTGATCGGCATCCACGCGAAGTTCTGCATCCACACGTCGATGAAGCGCGTACTCGACGTCAGCGTGATCACCGCGGCAGTGAGGACGCTGTTGACGGCGAAGTAGACCGCGGCCGACACCGCCACCGCGAGCATCGTCGGTACGAACGCCCCGGGCGGCACCATCCCGCCGACGAGCTGGTACGTGCTCGACGCGAGGTACGTCGAGACCATCATCCCGCCGAAGTTGAAGATGATCTTTCGCGCGGGCTTCGGCTTCGGGGTATAGGCGTTCACCGCGACGACCACGACCGTGGCCCAGAGCGCCACAGCGGTGCCGAACAAGACGTACGCGGCGATCTTCACGGCAAACGCGACCGAGATCGAGCTCGACCGGAAGAGCACGACGGGATTCCGCTGGGCCACCCCGACGAGCACCAGGATCACGACGAACATCACCGGGTCGATAGCGCTCGTCCTGGCGTTCATCGAGCTCGCGAGGAGGACGACCAGACCGAGCGCGGCGATGATCGCGATGTAGATCTTCGCGGCTTGCTGCTTCATCAGTCCAGCACCTTCCCGCCATCGTGGCTCTTTCGCCCCTTGTCTTTCAGCGGGACCAATTCCCAGGCGACGTCCTCCCAGGTGATGCCTTCCCAGGCGATGTCCTCCCAGGCAATGTCCTGCCAGCTGACCGCGGACCAGTTGAACGACGCCCAGTTGACGTTTTGCCACGTGACCGCGTCCCAGACGACATTGGACCAGGACACCTGGGACCACGGGACGCCGTTCGAATCCACGCCGCCGTTGAACGCGAGGTCACACCAGGTGAGCGGCTGACCGTAGACGAACGCATACATCTCGCTCGCAAATCCGGCCGAGACTGGATCCGCGGCTGCGCCGGCGCTCTGATCCGACGCCGCGACTGCCGCCACCGCGCTGACCATCCCGCTTCCTGTCGTCTCGGGAGATCCGTACGAAAGCGCGGTCGCGGTGCTCTTCAAACGATTCTTCACCTGCCCGGGGGTAAGCGTTGGGCTGCGCTCGAGCATCAACGCGACGACTCCGGACACGACCGGCGCCGCCATCGACGTCCCCGATAGCCGGAAATACGCCGGTGCCAGCGGGTCAAGACCGGCCACGAGCCGATCGGGGAGCTCCTGATCGAGCGTGCTGCCCGGCGAGCGGAGGCTCACGATCCTCCGGCCGGGCGCGACGAGGTCCGGCTTCGCAAGGCCGTCGATCGCCGTGACGCCGCGCGAAGACCACGACGCCAGAGCGTCGTCTGCGGTCGTCGCCGTGCCGCTGTCGTCGATGCCGCCGACGGTGATCACGTATGGATCGTTGCCCGGCGAGGTGATCGTCCGTACTGCTGGCCCTTCGTTACCAGCGGACACCACGACGGTGATGCCGGCGAAAACGAGCATTTCGGCCGCGGTCGCGAGGGGATCGTCACGGTAGCTCGTCGTGGTCGGTCCGCCCGCCGAGAGGTTGACGACACGGATGTTGTAGTCGTTGCGGTGTGCGAGGACCCACTGCATCCCCGCGATGAGGGTCGATACGTGGGTAGAACCGGAGGCCGCGATGACGCGGACGTCGATCAGGTTGGCGCCTGGCGCGACCCCCGTATATGCGCCGCCCGAAGCGGTGCCGTCACCGGCGACGAGGCCCGCGACGTGCGTACCGTGCCCGCCTGGATCGGCCGGTGCAACGAGCACAGTGCCGCTGCCGGTCGTGAAGTCGACCGAGGCGACGATCCGGCCCAAAAGGTCCGGATGCGGCGCGATACCACTGTCGAGGATCGCGACACCGATCCCCTTACCGGTAACGCCGAGCTGACGCCAGGCCGCAGGCGCTCCGACCTCCAGGATGCCGGGGCTCGACGCGAGCGCCGCACCATCGACGGGATCGAATGTCGCGGTAACGACCTCGTCGGCCGAGACGTACGCGACGTCCGGGTCGTTCGCGAGCGCCAGGACCTCGGCGCCGGTGAGGATCGCGGACGCTCCGCCGACGATCGAAAGCCCGCGGCCGACCTTGCCGTGCGCTCGCTGCACCGCCGCGGCGGCGCGCTCGGCGTGGTGACCGTTGTTCAGCTTGACGGCCGCGCGGACGATGACCGCGAATTCGTCGTTCGGTCTGGATTGGGCGAGCGCGAGCAAGGAAGCGCTGATCTTGGCATCCGCATGGGTCTTCGCTCCCGCCGGGGTCGCCTGCGTCGCCGTCACGATGACGGCTGCCAGACAGAACCCCGCCCAGCGCATGCCCACCCATCCCCGTCTGCTCACGCGACTCCCCCGACGCGGCGTCCCGCCGCGTTTCACCCCGTTGGGCGATAGCAAGCGCGTTTTCGAACGCGACTTCAATAGTTGACGCGCCTCTTGAATCCCCGCGGACACACGATTGGTACAACGCATGTCTCGTTCTCGCGCGCATGCTCGTCGACATGACGCTCCAAAGTTTTGTGTCGAGCGCGGACCTTGCGATCGCGATCTCGATCGCAGCGCTCAGCGTCTCGGCATTGCGAAGCGGACGACGGCCGCGGCGTATGCGCTCGTGGCTCTTCTTCGCCCTCGCGTCGCTGACGCTGGTCGTGCACAGCGCCTTCGGCACACAGGGTGACGGTCAGGCCGAAGCGGCCGCGCTCTTCGAGCTACTGACGCTCGCGCTCTTCGCGATCGGCTTCGTGCTTCTCTATGGTGCGGACCGCGAACAGTTGCGCAGCATCGAGACACGCGCCGAGCTCGATCCGACGACAGGCCTGCTGAACCGTCAAGCGTTCCGGGAGCTCGTCAGCGCGCACCTCCGCCGCCCGCGTCACGGCCCCTCGGCCGTCGCCGTCGTGGATCTCGACGGCTTCAAGGCGGTCAACGACTCGCGGGGCCATCCCGCGGGTGACGAGGTCCTCGGCCTCGTCGCGGCGGCGATCCGGGCCAATCTCCGGGCGCAGGACCTCGCGTCGCGGTACGGCGGGGACGAATTCGTCATTTTCCTGGCCGACTGCCCTGTCGAGAGCGCCCTTCCCATCATGGAACGCGTTCGCGCGGTCGTGGCGGGCGTGACCGCGGCGTCCGGCTCGACGGTGACGGCCTCGGTCGGTCTCGCGCTCTCTGCGGACGGCGGCGCCGAGCTCGACGATCTGGTCCGTACCGCGGACCGCGCGCTCCTTTCGGTGAAGCGCTCGGGCAAGAACCAGCTCCTCGTCGCGGAGACCGTCTAAGCCGACGCGCCCGGCCTTTTGATCAATGTGCGCAGCTCCGCCGGCGTGACCTCGGGGCCATAGAGATAGCCCTGCACGATCTCGACGCCGAGGGTCGCAAGCGCGTGCTCCTGCTCCGCCGATTCGACCGAGTCCGCGACCACGCGCGCGCCGATCCTGCGCGCTTCGGCGACGACGGCGACGATCGCGTCCGCATTCGCGATGTGGTCGCGTGAGATGGGGTACGGGACCTTGAGCGTGTCGAACTTGAGTATCCAGCGCGGCCGCGCGCCGGTCGCGTACTCCTCCGATGCGAGTCGCACGCCGAGGGCCTGGATCGCGACCAGCGCCTTGGTCAGATCCGGATCGACCGTCGATCCGCGCGGACACTCGAGCTCGATGGCCCTGGGGTCGACGCCGGTCTCCGCGAGGGCGTCGATGAGCCTGAGCGCGTCGGGCCGCCGAAGGGTCTCGCTCCAGATGTTCGCGGCGACGATCGGCACGGCGACGCCATCCGCCCGCCACTTCATTGCTTGGCGGCAGATCGCCCCGATCACCCACCGATCGAACTCCACATGGAGGCCAGCCTTGTCGACCACCGGGATGATGTCGCTCGGCCCGATCATCCCGTACACGGCGTGCGGCCAGCGGACGAATGCCTCGACGCCGGCGAGCTTGCCTGTCTTGATCTCCACCTGCGGCTGGTAATGAAGGGAGAGCGCGCCGGTCTCGAGTGCTTGCTTCAGATCGCCGGCGCGAAGACGAACAATCGCCACCTTAAGCCAGTATGACCTCAGGACGCCGGGGACAGGAGCGCGTTCACGAACGCGGTCGGATCCATCGGCACGAGATCGTCCGCCTTCTCCCCTACCCCGAGCAGCTTGACCGGGAGCCCCAGCTCCTGCGCGATCGCGAAGACCGCGCCGCCCTTCGCCGTCCCGTCGAGCTTGGTGACGACCAGACCCGTGACCGCGGCGGTCGACGTGAACTGACGCGCTTGCTGGATCGCGTTCTGACCAGCCGTCCCGTCGAGGACGAGCAGGACCTCATCCGGCGCGCCGGCGCGCGCGCGCCCGGTCACCTTGACGATCTTCCCGAGCTCGTCCATCAGATGACCCTTCGTATGCAAACGGCCCGCCGTGTCGGCGATGACCGTCGTGTTGCCGCGAGCGACCGCTGCGTTCACCGCGTCGAAGACAACCGCCGCGGGGTCGCCATCGGGTTTTCCTGAAACGATCGGGACGCTCACGCGCTCGGCCCAGCGCTCCAGCTGCTCGACCGCCGCGGCGCGGAAGGTGTCGGCCGCGGCGAGGAGCGGACGCTCTCCCGAATCCTTCAATCGCTTCGCTAGTTTCGCGGCGGTCGTCGTCTTGCCACTGCCGTTCACGCCGACGACGAGGATCACGCGCGGCTTCTGGCCATCGCCCCGGAGCCGGACATCGCCGGAGAGCGCGGCAACGAGCGTCTCGCGGACCGCTGCAAGCGCTTTCGGGACCGACTTCAACTCGCCCGTCGTGAAGAGATCGCGCAGCTGGGCCATGAGCGGATCCACGAGCGAAACGGAAACATCAGCGCGGAGCAGAGCTTCCTCGAGAGAGTCGAGCCATTCGGCGGTGAGCGCCTCTTCTCCGCGTCCGAATAGGCGCGCGAAGAATCCGCCGCGCGTCTTTGCCAGTCCTTGCTCGATGCTCATCTCTCGCAGGCTATCGGCTAGCCCGCTCGGTCGCGCTCCGCGTCGAGATCCGCGAGCCGCAGCGAGATGACCTTCGACACGCCGCCATCGTCCATCGAAACGCCGTAGAGCATGTCCGCGGCCTCGATCGTCGCGCGGTTGTGGGTGATGACGACGAACTGCGTGCGATCGGTGAGCTCGCGGAGCGCCTGCGTAAAGCGACCGACGTTGCGTTCGTCGAGGGCGGCGTCGACTTCGTCGAGCACGCAGAACGGCGCGGGCCGCACGCGCAGGATCGCGAGCAGCAGCGCTGTCGCGGTGAGCGCGCGCTCCCCACCCGAGAGCTGTGCCAGGCTGCCGATGCGTTTGCCGGGCGGACGCGCGTAGATGTCGATGCCGGGTTCTTCCCCGGCTTCGCCGTCGGGGGCCCCTCCCCCCGCATCGCTCGTCCGCAGGGAGGCCTGACCGCCGTCGAAGAGGCGCTGGAAGAAGATGCCGAACTCGCGGTCGACGGCCTGCAGCGTCGCGCTGAACTGCTCGGCGATCGTCGTCGCGAGATCGTCGGCGAGCGAGCGAAGGTCGGTCATCGCGCGCTCGAGGTCGGCCTTCTGCGTCGACAGGAAATCGTGACGCTGGCCGATCTCGGCGAGCTCGGTCGCGGCGAGCGGGTTGACCGGTTCGAGCGCGATGAGCCGGCGGCGCAGCCGCTGGAGAGCGGCGACCGTGCCCGTTTTCTCCTTCTCATCGGGCTCCTCGTCGAGCGCGATGCTCGCCGGATCGGGAAGCGGCTCGTCGTCGGGGAGGCCAAGCTCCGCGCGGACCTGCTCCTCGAGCAGCCGCAGCGCGCCTGACGCGCGCTCTTCCTCGACCGCGAGCTTGCCGCGCTCGCCCCGAAGCTCCGCGAGTCGCTCGCGCGCTTTCGCCAGTCGCTGCTCCGATTCTCGGCGCGACCCTTCCGCGGCGAGCGCGCGCTCACGAGCGAGCTCCGCCGAACGCGCCGCGTCCTTCGCGTCGGCCGTCGCCCGGCCAAGGTCCTGTTGGGCCGTCTCGAGCCGGACCCGAGACTCGCGCTCCTGAGCGACGAGGGCGCGGAGACGTTCCTCTTCATCGGCGATGCGCTGCTCCGTCGCGCTGACCTGCTCGCTGAGCGCATCGCGGACCCGAACCGATGCGCTGCGGCGCTCCTCCATCGTCGCCGACTGAAGGCGTGCCTCTTCCGCGCGCTTCGAGGCGGCGTTGTGGGCGTCGACGGCGACCTGCTCACCGCGCTCCGACGCCGCGAAGACATCGGCGGCCGTGTTCCGCGCGGTTGCCGCGACTTCGCTTTCTCGCGCGAGCTTCTCGCGACGGCCGAGGAGTTCCGCGCGCTCACGCTCGATCGCGGTCGCGCTGGCCTCCTGCGCGCGAACGAGATCGCGGACATCCGCCTCGCTCGTCGCGAGCCGATCCGCGGCGACCTCGGCGTCGCCGCGCGCACCCTGCGCGGCGACGAGCCGCTTGTCGGCCTCCTCGCGGCGTCGCTCTGCATCGGCACGCTGCGCGAGGATGTCGCGTTGCGCGCGCTCAGCGGTCATGAGCTCCTCGTGCAGTCGCGCGGCCATACCCGCGAGCTGTGCGGTGGCGTCGCGTTCGGCGCGCTTCGTCGGGTCGACGATCCGGGCGAGGCCCGGCAGGACGAGAAGACCGCTCGGCGCGATCACCGCGCCGGCGCGCAATGTCGTGGCGGCCGCAAGAGCGGTCGCGTCGTCCGGCGCCACGAAGATCGCGACTCCTTCCGCGATGCGCCGGCAGCCCTTCGGCGCGGCCGCATCGCCGGACGCGCCGCCGCCCGCGATCGCGACGGCTCGGCCAAGTGCTGCGCGGACCGCGTCCGGTGACGCGATGCGTTCGTGCAGCCAGGCGAACCCCTTTGGCAGCGGAGGCAGGTCCTGTGCGTCCTCGCGTGCAGCCAATTCGGCGTCCGCGCGGTCGACCGCCTCGCGGAGCGCGGTCGTCTGCCCACGGACCAGCGCGAGGTCGCCATCGATCCCCTGAAGCTCGTTACGCGCGGCGCCGGCGCGCTCGGCCGCACTCTCCGTGGCGCGCGCAGTCTCCGCAACCTTCTCGCGGGCACGCGCGAGGTCCGCGGCGATGCGGCTTCGTTCGCGCTCGCGTTCGCTTCGCTCCTTCGTGAGGGTCGCGGCAGTCGCCGCGAGCTCCTCATCGCGCGCGAGGAGTGATCGCTCTTCGTCGCCGAGGCGCAGCTCATCGCTCTCTCTGATGAGGTGCGCGCGCTCGGTCTCGACGCGGGCGGCCCGCGCTTCGGCGAGGGCCACGCGTGTGTGCGACGCCTCCTCCTCCGCGGTACGCGCGCCGTCGGCGGACTCGCGCGCGCTGCGCGCAGCGGCGGTGGCCTCTTCGTCAATGCGCGTGCGGCGCTCGCGAAGATTCGCCAGCTCTCCCGGGAGCGCCGAGAGGGACGTGCCGGTTCGTGCGCGCTCCGCCGCGATGGCAACAA
>WNGG01002415.1_pt1 | contig 31486 bp, 24 predicted proteins | sample 5400661 | NCBI WGS metagenome assembly WNGG01 (sample SAMN13153372, study PRJNA577476) | soil metagenome | isolation source: 100 cm soil or saprolite under Garry oak tree replicate 1 | place: USA:California | collected 2016-06-15
TTAAAGGCTACCCGAGTGGCCCCGGTGAAGTTGCTCCCGCTAATGGTCACCACCGTCCCCACCGGTCCACTGCTGGGGGTGAAGGACGTGATCGTTGGTGCCCCCATCACCGTGAAATTGCTCGTGCTGGAGCCCGTGCCCGCTGGGGTGGTGACACTGATTGGCCCGCTGCTGGCCCCACTGGGCACCGTGGCCTGAATCTGCGTGTCTGAATTGACGGTGAAGGTGGTGGCTGCCGTGCCATTAAAGGCTACCCGAGTGGCCCCGGTGAAGTTGCTCCCGCTAATCGTCACCACCGTCCCCACTGACCCGCTGGTGGGGGTGAAGGACGTGATGGTAGGGGGAGCTGTGGAGACCGCCGCTGTGAACATGAAGTCGTCCACGTAGATCGTCGCGTTCAGGCTGCTGACGACCATCTGCACCTGCGCACCCGTCGTCCCTGCGGGCGCCACTAGACTGGCCATCGCCTCCTCCCAACCACGGGTTGGTGCTTGGTAGGTCTTGAGGGTTTGGATGCCGATTTGGCTGTTGCTGGCGTTGAGCCATTTCACATCCAGCCCGAACGTGAAGGTGTCACTGGTGGGGGGGATGTTCACCCAGCCCGAGAGGGTGTACGTCGTCCCGGCACTCAGCCCGGTGACGGTCTGGCTGATGGTGTAGCTTGAATCATCAGTCGCGAAGTGTTTCCCAGCATATTTGCCGCTATGCACCACCGCATCGCTGCGCGTGAAGCGGCTATCACTGGTCCATTTGTCCGGGAAGGTATTGATGTTACAGTCGAGTTCAAAGCCGGGGTTGAGCAGCAGATTGTCGGGCACCTCCGCACACTCTGCGGGGTCGAGAGAAATCTCATATATTTTGCCATCATTCTCGAATCGGTCTGCATTATTATCCACCCCACGATCAGCAACATAGAGATGCTGCACCGCTGGGTTTGTACTGCTGGGGGCAGGAACTACATCTCCAGGCGCACAGGCGTTCAACGCAGAGATATCAATCTGATTGAGGAGCGTCCCTGCTAGCGTGGTCTCGGCCATATGTCTGTCTGCACCGACGATATAGAGCATGCCGCTCCCCGGGTTGGAGGGGTCGAGGTTGAAAGCGACGCCCTGGGGGTCTGTCACGCCCAGGCTGACCGTATCAAAATGGTTCACCAGCACATCATCGCCGCCCGCAGCCGGCACCCCATCAAAGCGCCCATTTGGCCCGGGATCGAGTTGGTAAATCTGGGATGTTCCGAGAAGCCCATCTGCCACAAAGAGATTGTCATGTAACTGGTGGTCCGGGCCGAGGACCCGGGCGAACGCAATGCCCTCCGGATCTGTACTGCCGAAAGCGGCAGTGCTGAAAGACGTCACCTTGTCGTCCGCTGTCCCGTACTGGCCATCAAGCCCCAGGTTCACTTCAAAGACCTTATTCTGATCGTCATCGGAGAAGAAGAAATGACCGTTACTGGGATTACGCGTAATCCCGGTCGGTTCACTCGTGAAGTTGGACGCGGTACCGCTAGGAGACGTAGGACAGGAACCAGAGGGATGAGTATACGTAGTAGAAGTACGGAGCAGGGTGCCCGAGGTGTCCGCTTCAAAGAGATTGACCCCATGCCAGTAGACCGGAAGGCTGCCATTCACACATTCCTCGACCTCGGAATCGCTCTCCAGGAGATGGCCATTGGGCAGTAACGTGATCCCCATCGGGTCAGGGCTGGGTGGGGACCACTGCGAGGTATCGATGGTATGGATCAGACAAGCCTTTATGGTGCCCGCCACCGCCGCCGAGATAACCGGTGGTGTAAGCAATACCAATATGGCGAGGAAGACGGTTCCCCCACATAGCAGCCAAGGGGATAGAGGCTTTTGGTGCTGTTTAACAGCGAACATATTGCACCCCCAAAAGAGTTAGCCGACTCACGTCGGTGTAAAGAGAGGTTTGCGCTATGCTCGCTGAGCAAGCACGAGCCACTCTGCAATCAAGAAGAGGGTCAGTCACATCATTGTGCCCAGGGGAAGGACATAGTGGCATGGAAAGACTTGTGACCGGATAAACGTCACTTGTGGTGGAGGGTTACGGCGCTCCAGCATTGGCCTCAAAAGTGCCGGCCTATCTCGGCCTGGTCAGTAGACGTATTCATATGCACCAATATCGTAGGCAGGGCCTTGCGGTCTAGGAACTCCGTTATAGTCCTTTGGAACCTCGCTCAGAGTCTCACCCCTATCAATAGCCGGACTCCCGAACTGGAGGGCGAAGTTTGCAGCCGCCGCATCGACAAACTTCGGGTCCGAGGTGAGATTCGCTGCTAGGATTGTTCCTATTCCCTGGTTGACGATATTCGTAGCGTTGTTGTACGCGATGTTATTCTTCACTTCGGTGTCTACCGCCCCCTCGGAGACCTTGATCCCTGTATCTCCAGCACTGGCTTTTTGTCCATAGATCGTATTGTTGTAGATTTTCACCCCGTTAGATAAATCCCCGACTAGAATCCCAGCCTTAGGGCTCTCTAACAGATTCCCGTCGGCCGTGTGGTTGTTATAAATCAAGTTGTTGTACACAAGGGAGTTGGTTGCCCAGATGACTAGCCCGCCGGTCCCGTTCTGATAGGAGCGGTTATTGCGTACGATACAGCCATCGGGCGGAGTCGTGGCATTGTAGACCGTAATCCCGTAGGCGTGGTTATTGTAAAATCGGGAGTGTCTAATCAATGTCCGATGTGCAGCGATGGCCGCATAAACCCCATGATCCAGGTTGTCCTCTGTACCATTGTCGTGCACGGTGGCCCGGATAATCTCATTATCCGTTGAGTGGGTAATCAAGATGCCTTGGTGCATGGCTCTCTGGACTTCTACGTCCCGCAGTCGGATAAAACTCGCTGCGCCGGACGTTGAAGAAGCGGTAATCTTAATCCCGTCGCTCGATGTGTTGACGCCATCACAGACAATGCCACTGATGATGGCGTATTGACTGGTAGCTCGAGCAATCAGCATACAGCGCAACGCGCCGGGTGGAGGTTGCAGCGTCACCGTCCCAATCGTGGCCGCCTCGAGCGTGAACGGCGCACTCCACGACGTGCCCCCAGGCAGATTATTGTCAATCGTTTCGGCGTAGGTCCCCGGAGCCACCTGCACGGTATGCCCCGCGCCCGCGCCCGCTGCTGTCCCCAGACAGTTGAGTGCGGCATTAATGGTCTGCTTGGGCGTGCTCGGGCTCTGTGCCTGCACGCAGGTGTTGCTATCGCTGCCGGTGGTGGCGACATAGTAGGTCGCCGCCTCGCCCACCTGGGCACCCAAGACGCCATCGAGGAGGACCACCCCGCAGAGGAGGGAGCCGACACCCTGCAACCGCCGTGCACCGTTCGCCATGGGCAACCTCAACAAAGTGACCAGTGATACGGGGTAGAAGAACGTAAAGAAATAGCGAATACTCCCCCAGGAACAGTTGTCCGCTATAACGGCGGCGGGAGGATGCATTCAATTGGGTTTACCGTGATTTCATACATTTTACCGTCGTTCTCGAGCGGATCAACATTATTATCCACACCTCGATCGACAATATAGAGATGCTTTATCAGCAGGTTCAGACTTCCCGGAGCGTAGACCACATCTGCTGGCGCGACGAAGGGCAAAGCAGAAATGTCAATGGTCCGGACCAGCACTCCTGTAGTCGTTACTTCGATCAGATGTCGGTCTCTACCAATGACATAGAGGTTGCCGGTGTCTGAGTCAAAAGCAACGCCTTCAGAGTCCCCAACGCCTAAGGGGGCCACCTCAAAACGGTTCACCACCACATCATCGCCCGCCGGCGGCACCCCATCAAAGCGCCCATTTGGCCCTGGATCGATTTGGTAAACCGCGGCATCTCCTCCACCCCCACTTATACCCCCACTGACCACAAACAGGTCACCCTCTCCGAACGCCACTCCCTCTGGATCGACTTTAACGGCAGGGTTTAACGGCGAGGTGCTGAAAGACGTCACGATGTCGTCCGCGGTCCCGTACTTGCCATCAGGCCCCAGATCCACTTCAAAGATTCTCTTCTTATCGTCATCGGAGAAGAAGAGATGGCCGTTAGTGGGATTAATCGTGACCCCGGTGGGTTCACTTGTGAAGTTTGGCCCGGGACCGAAAAAAGGCGTACACGAACCAGGAGGAGGAGTATACGTCGTAGCAGTAGCGAGCAGGGTGCCCGATCGGTCCGCTTCAAAGAGATTGACCCCATGCCAGTAGACCGGCGGGTTGCTATTAACACATTCCTCGACTTCGGAATCGCTGATCAGGAGATGCCCATTGGGCAGCAATGTAATTCCCGCTGGGTCAGGGCTAGGTGGGGACCATTGTGAGGTATCGATGGTCCGGACCAGGCAGGCCTTTACAGTATCGGCGTGCGCTGCGGTGACGGCACTGGTTACTACTAATGCGGCGAGGAAGATAAATCCTACAACTCGCAGCGGGAGGGCGAAAGGCCTTTTAGCCTGGTTCACAGCAACCATATGTAGCTTACACCTCCAAAAGGGCTGAGTGACTAACGTTGGTATTATCAGGGACTGCACTGTTAAGCATGTGTGAACCTGACCTCAGTACATGTCGGCCTGCAAACTACACGCGATCAATAGCGGCAATCTCGTGCGGTGTGAGAGTACTGCGGTATGCAGCGCTTAACTCAGACAGCGCAGTCCCCTCGCCGCTCCGGCTGGCTTTGCCCTCTTACGCTGCTTAGCTGGCTAGACGAGTTCTTTTTTCTTGAATGAGAGAGGTTTGCTTGCAACATCATCGAGTGTAGACAGTAAGTGTAAACAGCTCCTTACTTTGCCTTCTCCTGTCGCAAATCCTATGCCACACGCCACAATACGGGGGAAGTGCCTGATCTGTCGGGCTTATTCTCCGAGGAGGGGCTTGTCACAGCGCACCCCTGGACCAACCCAGGGTGTATGGAGGGCTGGACAGAGTACGCAACTATAGCCCGCAGAAAACAGCGCTTTGCTAAATAGCGCAAAGACTTAGGGGCCTGCAGCAGGGAGGCGGAGAAGTGTCAATTCCCGTAGACAAGAAAGGTGACAGTATGATTTTTGCCTAAATCAGGCCACAGGAGAAGGGAGGGGGGGAAGTGTCAATCTCAGTAGACAAGAAAGGCTGCAGTACGACTTTTGCCCTGTAAGGAATGAGACCAAATTGCATTCTTACAGTGCTTCTCGGTCCCGACAAAAATTGATGGAATGCAAATCCGTATGAGGATTCCAGCGGAATCAACAAGCCCTGGGAAGAGGGGTAGCTCCCGCTTCGCCGCGTTTCAGCTTTCCCCACCTGCGGCTTCTGTGGCGGCTCCATTGGGTCGCTCGTCCTGCAGCGCTTCCAGCGTCTCCTGCAACGCCTTCAGGTTCACGGTTGCAGCCTGAACTGCTATGGACTCCTCAAAAAGGGCCCCGCGCCTCTTGCCTAGCAGCTGACGGTTAGCCTTCAGGGAGCGAATCTCCTCACGTAGAGCCTGCACCTCGGCGGCTGTGGGAAGGCCTGCCGTCTTCCACAGTCCGGTAAAAAATGCCCCAGCCAGCGCGTTGCTTAGCTGTTGCCACTGTAACAGCTCACGCAGAAAACGGCTCAAGACGGCACCAAAGAGGGGGTTGCGGTAGAGACTGTCGATGGCAGTGGTAGCCACCCGTACTGCGGCATCGTAGCTTCTCCAGACTGCCTCAGTGACTTCCTTTTCTCCACCTCTCCCCAATCCCCACTTGGCTCCAGCAAGAGGCAGGTCAAGAAGAAGGGTCTTATACATTGAGAGAAGGTCTCCACCGCACGATGTGGTCTTTTTCGCCATTTTCAATCTCTCCCCTATTGCAGAGCAGGAAGAGGAATCCGCCAATGCTCTCCACCAAGAGCAAGAATCCCCCACCAATGATCCACAGACTATCTCGAGTCACATCTAACAGGCTGCTGAAAAACCCTCCGTTCACCCTTCGACAAGCTCAGGGCGAACAGAGGGAGGCTTGCAATCGTTGGAGATTTTCCGTTCGTGCTGAGCCTGTCGAAGCACGAATCCGACTTTTTCAGCAGCCTGCTAAGTTGTTCTCTACCGGCGTATGCTCCCTCTGATAGGCACGCGGCTGTATGTTGAGGGAAACGGTAGGTAATCGACTACTTACAGAGTATTTGCAGAAGAATATATTACAGCGTCAAGCCCAACAGACAGATAAACAGACCCCCGATTTTTTTCTGTTATTGCGCAGAGTAGGGATGTATAACAAAGTAGACAACCCTCTCCCTAGGCCGACTGTCCATCCCACTGCTCCAAGCCATAGCGCTTGAGCTTGCTGTAGAGCGTGGCCCGACTGATCCCCAATAACCGCGCCGCCCGCGACCGCACCCCCCGTGCCCGATGCAACACCTCCCTAATCTTCTCCCGCTCCACCATCTCCTGTGCCGCCCGCGCCATCTGCGGCAAGAACTGCCCCTCCCCCTCGCCCCTAGCCGGCGGCTGATGGGGAAACAACGCCTCCGGGCGAATCTCGGCCCCCGGACTCAATAACACCGCCCGCTCGATCACATTCTCTAACTCCCGCACATTGCCCGGCCACGGCGCATCCAGCAACAACTGCAACGCCTTGGCCGCCACACTCTTGAGCGGAAAGTGGTTCTGACTGCAGTACTTCTTGATACAGTGCTCCACCAATAAGGGAATATCCTCCCGCCGCTCCCGCAACGCCGGCAACTGCAGCGGCACCACTGCCAGCCGATAGTACAGATCCTCCCGAAAGGCCCCCTTCTCCACCTGCTGCTTAAGATCCTTGTTGGTGGCCGCAATCACCCGCACGTCCACCTTGATGCTCTTGTTGGAGCCCACCGGCCGAATCTCACTCTCCTGCAGCACCCGCAGCAACTTGGACTGAAAGACCGGGGCCGTATCGCCGATCTCATCCAACAACAGCGTGCCCCCATGGGCCTCCTCAAACAGCCCCTTCTTGGCCTGGATGGCCCCGGTGAAGGCCCCCCGCGCATGCCCAAAGAGTTCACTCTCCAGCAAGGGCTCGGGCAAGGTGCCACAGTCAACGGCCACAAAGGGCCGATCGGCCCGCGGGCTCTGCTGGTGAATGGCCCGGGCAATCAACTCCTTGCCCGTACCCGACTCCCCCTGGATCAACACCGTGCTGTTGCTGGCCGCCACCAACTTGACCTGGCGAAAGAGGGTGCGCATGGGCTTACTGCGGCCCACAATGTGGTGAAAGTCGCGCTCCAGTTCCACCTGGCTGCGCAAGCGCTCCACCTCCGAGGTCAGGCGGTGGAGGTCCAGGGCTTTGCGCACCACCAGCTTGAGTTCGTCATCATTGACGGGCTTGGTGAGGTAGTCGTAGGCGCCTTCCTTCATGACGGCCACGGCCGAGTGCACGGTGCCATACCCCGTGAGCACGATACAAGGCAAGGAGGGGTTTAGGGCTTTGGCTTCCCGTACCAATTCGATGCCGGTCAGGCCGGGCATGCGCAGGTCGGAGATGGCTAGATCGAACCGCTGGGTCTTGAGCTGTTGCAGGGCCTTTTCGCCCGAGGTGACGCAGACGACCGCATAGCCCTCTTTTTCCAGGATGCGCTGAAAGAGGGTCAGGGTGCTCACTTCGTCGTCAACAACCAGAATCCTCTCAGGCGCTGTTTTCATCTTTTCACTCACATATACCTGCCTGGCAACCTAGGGCGGCAACGCGACCGTGGTAGCATCTCGAAAATAAGGGGGATCGCGCGGCTGGCCAATCTGGTGTAGCGCGTTGGAGTCTGCCACCCTTGGCGGTGTTTGGTGTCCAATGCAGCATCCTGTGTGGTTTCGTCTTCACTGCTGCTACCAGCTCTCACGTTGCTTGGCTGGCCGGACTGCTCTTTTCCAAGGGAAGAGTCTTGTCACTGTGTCTCTAGCTCTGGACAACTCTTTGAGCTAAGCCAACTTCACGCAAACCCCCTTTGAGCAAACTATATGCCACATATAGGAAGCTATTGATTCGCAATGACTATTCCGTGATGAAGAGTCTGTGTCAACGCACCCTTGTGGCAGCCCATACTGTATAAAGGGCCGCACAGGGTACGCTACAATATCGGCATAAGAAAAACAGTAATTTGTTAATCAGTGCAAAGACTTAGCTGCTCTTCCACAGAAGGGAGATGAAAATGTCAATTTCTGTAGACAACCGCGGTAACAGTGGCAGTTTTCCTGTTATTTCACCGAGTTAGTATGTCCAGCAAAATAAACAAACTCTACACAGGAATTAATAATCACACTAGGCAAGGTGGTATGAGCTTCCTCAGGAGGGGAGAGTTGACACAGGAGTGTTGCCAAACCGCCCACACTCAGGCAAAAGAGAAGCTTATCTAACCCGCCCGTAAAGGAGGAGATCGTTATGGTAACTCTCACTGCCAAGCTCACCATCAAGGCTGGTAAGGAACAAGAGTTCGAGACCACCATGAAGGGGGTGGTGCCCAAGGTTCGCGAGGAACCCGGGAACCATGCCTACATCATGTGCCGGGCCAAAGACAACCCACGGGTCTTCATGTTCTACGAAGAGTATACGGACCAGGCCGCGTTCGACGCTCACCGCAAGCACCTGGGCGAGTTAGGCGTGAACCTCGCCGCGCTCCTCGATGGCGCGCCGGCGCTGGAGTTTTACGAAAAGATCGCCTGAGGTGAGACAGAGACAGAGAGGTGAGACAGAGCCCACTCCCCCCTCTCTATCTCTGTCTCATGTCCCCGTCTTGCTGACTGAGGAAGAGGGAACTGAAAGAACACTTTCTCATCCTTACCGCTCTTGTTCTGCTCTCCAGCCTGGCCTGGACCGGCACGGTCTACCAAGCCGGCAGCATGGGTCTGGGCATGATCACCTGCAGTATGACTATGGGAACCCCCTTTTCCGTGGGGAACGCTTTGCTCTATGTGCTGCTGTGGGGCGTGATGATGGTGGCGATGATGTTCCCAGCCATCGTTCCAGTGGTCGGGCTCTTCTCCACCATCGCCCGGCGGAAACGAGAGCAGGGGGTACCGTTTACTCCAGCCTGGGTGTTTGTCGCCGGGTACCTGGTCCTGTGGACCTTGGCCGGCGGCGTGGGCTATACCGTGGACTTGGCAATCCAATCTCTGCCCGAGGTTTTTCCGCCGTTAAGGACTTACGGCCTCGTGATCGGTGGACTAACGCTGATAGCTGCCGGCGTCTACCAACTGACCCCGCTCAAATATCTTTGTCTCTCACAGTGTCGCTCGCCGATGGGATTTCTGCTCACCAGTTGGCGGGACGGCGCCCTGGGCGCCTTTCGCATGGGCCTGCACCACGGCGCCTACTGTCTGGGCTGTTGCTGGAGCCTGATGGCGGTGCTGTTCGTCGTCGGCACCATGAACTTGGCGTGGATGGGCATCCTGTCGATGGTCATCTTCGTGGAGAAGATCGTACCGCGCGGAGTGGAGATGGGAAAAGCAACTGGCCTGGCCCTCATCGCGCTCGGCTTGGCAATGATGGGATTGGAGCCAGGGTCGTTCGGCGGCTAGCGTTGAGGTGAAGAAGATGCTGAAGCTGGACCCAAGCCTGCTAGGAAAAGAAGTAGCTCTTGGCACTTTTGCCGTCACCGCGGAGGACATCCGCGCGTTTGCCGAGGCGGTGGGTGACTTGAACCCCCTGTACCTCGACGCCGAGTCGGCTCGGCAAGCCGGCTATCCAGACGTGATCGCTCCGCCGATGTTCTGTATGCAGATGCGTGGCGGCCGCCTGCTGCCCGAGGTACCGCTTGAACCGGGGCTTGTAGGGCTGCATGCCGGACAAGAGTTAGAGTTCTACGACCAGATCTATGCCGGGCAGACGTATACCGCCACGGCACGGGTCGCCGAGGTGTACGAGAAAACCGGCCGCAGCGGCCCCCTGGGGGTCATCGTGCGCGAGGTCACGATCACAGATTCCGCCGGTAAGGTCGTGGTGGCACTGCGCGAGCGAGAGATGGTACGCTCGCCGGAGAAGAGGATTTAAAACGTAAAACGTAAAGCGTAAAAGGCGGTAGTCTTCATCTTACGTTTTACGCCTTACGTTTTACGCCTTACGTCTTCAGAGCAACTCCATGAATGAGAGCACGCCACGGGCGTTTGCTGAGATCGAGATCGGCGATGAGATCGGCCCGGTGGTGCGGGTGCCGAGCTTGGAAGTGGTGCAGCGCTATGCCGCTGCCACCGGCCTCACTGACCGGCGCTTCATCGACCCTGAACGCGCCCGCCAGACCGGGTTTCTCAAACCCATCGTGCCCGGCCCGCTTAGCGCCACATTCCTGGCGCAGATGCTCACTGACTACTTCACCGGCTGGCGGCTGCGCACTTTGCACACGAGCTTTCGCGCGCCCGTCGGGCACGGAGACCCCCTTACCTGCCGGTCACCGAGAAGAGCTGGCATGCTGGAGTGGCCACGATCCACTGTGACGTCATCGCCGAGAATCAGCAGGGAGAGCGCGTCATCGTCGGCACGGCAACCCTCAGCAGGCATGAGCCGTCACCCTGATATCCAGCACCATAGTTCGCCGTATTGACTGAGCCTCCACCGCGTCGTTCAGCGTCTCTTCTGCTCGTTTCCGTCCGGGCGGAGTTGCGCCGTTCTTGTGAAGTGCAGGATTTCTATGATGGGACTCTCGACGGGTGACCGAGCTACGACGACCTGATTGACCATGCCGATAAACAGACCGTGATCAACAACGCCTGGGAGGTTGTTGAGCTGTTGGTTCAGGTGGGACGCATCGGCAATTGGACCAAAATCCACGTCGATGATGGGGTGGCCAAGGTCCGAGATCACCGGTCCCAGTTTCCCTGACCCACAGCGCACTGTTGGTTTCCCACCTAGCTCCTTCAGGCAGCGCAGGACGAACGGAAGCGCCGGCGCGATCACCTCGACGGGCACAAGGCACCGCCCGCCCAGGGTCTGCACGAGTTTGGTCTCGTCCGCCACCACAATGAAGCGAGCCGCGCAGGCGGCGACCAATTTTTCCATGACATGGGCCCCGCCCGCCCCTTTGATGAGGTTCCCGGCGGGGTCGACCTCATCGGCTCCATCGATCGCCAGGTCTACGCGGTCTACATCCATGGAGTCTTGGATGGGAATCCCGCAGGCCTTGGCCAGAAGCCGAGTCTGGTACGAGGTAGGGACGCCGGTGAGGAAGAGACGGCCCTGGCGCACACGCTCGCCCAGTTCCTTGAGGACGAAGACAACCGTAGAGCCAGAGCCAAGCCCAATGATGGTATTGGTCGGGACCAGATCGACTGCTGCTGCCGCCGCCGCTTTCTTGAGGGTGTCCACCCCGAGTGTTCCTAAAAGAGTCCGATCAAAAGTACAATAGAACATAAGGGTACGCCAGAACACAAGCCCTAGTAGAGGCTATGTGTGTACTACCCCTACATCTAGTAGGATCACGGCAAGTAGTATATAGAGAGGGGAGAAACTGGCCGCAGTGAAGAGGAGAGGAGAGGGGGGACACACAGATGCGCATCGCCCTGGACCCTTGGGGGAGCGACTACGCTAGCCAGCTTGCCGTCCTATATGAGGTGGACACGGAGGATACTTCAGTCCAAGCCCTCGACGAAGAGATCGAAGAGCGCCCCTGGGCGCCGGTTACCCCGCTCCCAGCCACGGTGCCCGCGGTGACCGCAGTGGTCGATGGGGTCATGCGCAGTGACGCCTCTGCCATGGTCATCGAGGGGGAACGGCGCGCGCTCGCGCTATTCGGTTCCTACGCCACCGGTGCAGTGATTATCAACTCGCAAGTTCAGATCACTCACGATCAGGTTGTCCGGCTCTTCATCGCCGGCAGCAATTGGCCTGAACCTGATAACGTCAAGGTGCCTGTAGGCAACGACCTGTCCTTGTGCTACCAGGGACTCAGTTCGAAAGCTGACTCCTACGATAAGCTCCGTGAAGAGCTGATCAGCGAGATGCGCCAGTCTGAGGCGCAGGTGGCAGAGGCGCTGTCTGCGCCGGACAGCCTGATTCTGGCGGATGGCAACCTGAAGTTTTTTAGTGGAGCCTCGTCCGTGGTCGGCGTGATCAAGACGATTCACAGGATGTACCTCGATCCCAAGAGAGCGGCGATTCTCGAACGGTTGCAGCCTGGCGAGCGGACTCCCCTCTTTCGCATTGTGAGTGGACGCAAAAGCAACGGACGCCAAAGCGACGGGTATAACGTGCTGACGTGCTACCTGCGTCTGGCCCAGCCTCAACTGATCGAACTGCCCTTTGCCGGACTGGTGCGCCTAGAGGTGAACGCTGCGCTGGACAAGAAGGCGGTACCCCTGCTGGAGCAGGCCGCAGTCAAGGTCTTCGCGCTAGCCTCGCACGCCCCCAAGGACCCCCGCGCTCCTCAGAACCTGATTCCGGTTGGCGGCCTGGAGCGGCAGTTGCGCCGCAAGCTCGGGGATCCGCAGTTGATTCTGCGGCGAATCAAGCAGAAGTTGCAAGCCATGCTATAGCAGACTGCTATCACAGTCTTCGTGTGTGTGTCGGAGGAACGATGGGTAGAGTCATTGGTACTCAGGATGCCACCCCGCTGGAGTTCTGGGTGCTGCTGGAGAGAGAGGAACAGGTGCAGGTGGATGAGGCGGTGGTGGTCGAGACCAACTCGCCTATCGGGCCGCTCAAACTGTTTGGTATTGTTGACATTATCCGCACTCGGCACCAAGGGTCCACCTTTGACTCCGATGTCGTGGAAGCGGAGCGTGGCCTGCCGGTCGAGCTGTCGATTGCCGCGCATGTGAAGGTGACCCGGCTTGATCCTGAATACTACTATCCGCCCGTGCCCGGAGACCCGGTGCGGGTCGTAACCGGCGAAGAGTACAAGCGGGCGCTGTTCATGGACAAGATGGAGCGCAAGTTTCCGCTCGGTCTGTCTCTCTCCGGCAAAGAGGTGGTGTACGGCAACCTCGACTTCCTCAACGGCCGCAAGGGCGCGCACATCAATATCAGTGGGGTCTCGGGCATCGCCACCAAGACAACCTACTCCACCTTTCTTCTTCACAGTCTGCTCCATTGTGGTCATTTAACCGATCCCAAAAACACGCACGCGATCATCTTCAACGTCAAGGGAGAAGATCTGCTGTTCCTCGACAAACCGAGTAACGTGATTGGCAACGACGACCTGGCATTCTATGACCAGCTCGGGCTCCCGGCCGAGCCCTTTGACTCGGTCCAGTTCTACGTGCCGCCGACCGAGAACTCACGCGGGCCGCTCAGGCCCAAGGTCGGCGCGCGCAAAGCCGATGAGGTCACCCCATATTTCTGGACCGTACGCGACTTCTGCCGCGATAAGCTCCTGCGCTACCTGTTTACCGAGGCTGGCGAAGACGCCTCTTTGCTCTCGACCATGATCCACTTGGTTGAGCGGCGGCTGAGCGAGGCAGCCGAGGAGGCGGAGAAACACGGGCCGGGGCCGGGCGTGTTTTTGCCGATAGAAAAAAAGGGCAAAGGGGAAAAAGAGCAAGAGGAAAAGGACGAGGCGGCCGCAGAAGAGAAAGAGGTCCGGGATTTTCGTACACTGATCAAGGCGATTGAGGGTATAGCCACCTCCACCGGCCAGGCTGGCGGCACGGTTGGTGCGTTCATGCGCCGCCTCTATGGCGCCGAAGACAAAATTGCCTATGTGATCCGCGACCCGGGCGATGCCGACCTGGCCGGGCACACGATTAACTGGCGGAACAAGCAGGTCACCGTGATCAGCCTCACTGGCCTCTACGAGTTGGGCAAAAGCTTTGTCGTGGGCTCGGTGCTGCAGCAAATTCAGAAAGAAAAAGAAGCGACCGGCTCGGCCGAGCCCCTCTGTTTCATCGTGGTCGATGAGCTAAACCGCTACGCGCCGCGTGACGGCTGGTCGCCGATCCGCGAGCGGCTGCTGGAAATTGCTGAACGTGGACGGTCGAGCGGGACCATCCTGATCGGCGCGCAACAGACCGCCTCTGAGGTCGAGCGACGCATTGTCGCCAACCCGGCCTTTCGCATCGTCGGCCGTCTAGACGCCGCCGAGGCTGAACGGGCAGAGTATGGCTTTCTGACCCCTACCCTGCGCCAGCGGGCCACGATCCTCACTTCAGGCCGCATGATCGTTTCGCAGCCCGACATCCCGACTCCGGTGCCGGTGCGGTTTCCTATGCCGGCCTGGGCCACACGGGCAGAGGAGCAGAAACTGCCGCCGTCAAACCCGAAGCTCGCCAAGTTCAGACGGAGCGAGGACTTATGAGGTTTCTCCATACCTCAGACTGGCATGTAGGCCGCACGATCCGCACACGCTCGCGCCAGAGCGAGCATGAGGTAGTCTTCCGGGAGATCCTCGATATTGCCAAGGACCAGCAAGTTGACGCTGTGCTCATTACTGGAGACATCTTTGAACATCGCATCCCGCCCGGGGGAGCGGAAAAACTCGTAGCGGAAACCTTAGCGGAGTTAGCGAAGGAGCGCATTCCGTCTATCGTCATTCCAGGCAACCACGATGACCCGGGACGGTTGCGCGTCCTGAAACCCTTGGGGGATATGGTGCAAGTGCATATCGTTTCCGAGATTGCAGACATGGATTCTCTCATACTCCGCATAACCTCACAGAATGGGAGCGAGTACGCTCTGGTCGGCTGTCTTCCCTACGTGCATCCTCATCACATCCTTCCCGCCGCTGAAGGCGTGGGCAAGTCGGAGAGCGATCGGGTCAGCGTCTATCAAAGCATGATGAAAGACTTTTTCGATGCCTTTAAAGAAAGGATGGAGAAAACCCCCATCTCCCTTGTTCTTGCCCACCTCGCTGTCGACCAAGAATATGGCGGAGGGGAGATGCAATCCGGGGTCTTTGAGGTAGATGGAGGGATTCTTCCTGCGAGTGGAGTTCATTATGTGGCGCTCGGTCACATGCATAAACCCCACGCAGTCAAAGGGGCTAGCGCTCGGGCTTATTACGCTGGCTCTGTCCTGCAACTTGACTTCGGCAGAGCTGAACATCAGAAAAGTGTATTCATTATCGAAGCACACCCTGGAAAGCCGGCTGTGGTCTCAGCAATTCCTCTCAGTCAAGGGAAGAAGCTCCTCCGTCGTAGCGGGACTGCCGCGGAAATCCTTGCCCAGGCGGATGATTTTCGGGGGGCCTGGGTTGAAATTGTCCTGCGTCCCGAAGGACGAACTGCAGAGTTAGTGGATTCCGTGCGAGCGCTCGAAGGGGTCGTTTCCATACGATTTGAGGAGCCGGATGTCAAGCCGACACTCCATGGCCCTTCACTCCATGACCGCTCGGCGACAGAGATCTTCGGCGACTACTATAAGACCAAGCGTAACACCGATCCTGACCCGCAACTGGTCGCGCTGTTCGACCGCCTCTATCAAGAGGTGAGCACCGCCACCGACGAGCCGCAATGAGACCGCAGCACCTCAGCCTCAAAAATTTCATGCCCTTCCGCTCGTCCGATGGGCATGCCCACCAGGTAGACTTCTCCGCTCTGGATCTCTTCGCCATCACTGGTCCAATGGGCAGTGGCAAGTCTGCGCTCATCGATGCCATGGTGTGGTGCTTGTACGGCAGTACAGCCCGCTACACCACCGACACCAAAGGCGTGATTTCTACCGGCGAGAGCGTATGTGAAGTCGCTTTTGATTTCACTATTGGTGAACGATGGTTTCGCGCCGTGCGCCGCACCGGTAAAACCACGGAATCTGGTCTTAGCGAGAAGGTGGCGGGCGAGGAGTGGGTACAAGACGTCTCCGGTGCAGAGCAGTTGACCAAACGGGTCGAAGCACTGCTCGGGCTCGACTTCGCCGGTTTTACCAAGACTGTTATTCTTCCCCAAGGTAGCTATGCGGAATTCCTCCGCAGCGAGCCCAACAAACGCCGTGACCTACTAGCCAAGATCCTCGAACTCGGCGTCTACTCCCGTGTGGCCGACCGGGCCAAGGAAGTAGCCGGCCAGGCCAAGACGCGCTTCGCCACCATTCGTGAAACCCTCTCTCAGTACGCAGGCGTTAGCCGTGACCAGGTGGAACAGCGGCGCCAGGAGTGGGAGGCCTTGGGCAAACAGGTCGAGGAGGCCAGTGCGCAGGCAGGGGAGCTGCGCAGGTTGGTACAGAAAGCCGAGGTTGTAGCCGCCACCCTTTCCCGGATTACCGGCCTGCAAACAGAAGAACGCACGCGCCTGGAGGAAAAACAACTAGCCAGGCAGAAGCTAGACGAGGCTGAAGCCCGGATTCTTGCTCTCGTACAGACTCTAGCTCAGACCGTTGCGGAACGGGAAGCCCTAGGGTATGACGCCAGCCGCTACGAGGTGGTAAAGCGGGCGGTCGCGCACCTGCGGGAACATCAATCCGCTCATCAGGAGGCCCAGCACAAGAACCAGGCTCTTACTCTTGTCCGGCAAGAAGTGAACGCACTCACCCGCCAGATCGCCGATCAGGAACACAGCGTTGCCGCCGCCCGCCACGCCCACCAGGAGCATGCCGCGGCGCTGCAGGCACAGATCGCTGCTGGTGGGGACATTGCCCTACTGACCGAAAAACTTGGCGAAGCGAAACGCTGGAAAGAGTTACGGTGGGAGCAGGCACGACTAACGGAGCAACAAAAGACGCTCACCCAGCAGCTCACCGGTGCGCAGCAGTCTCTTGTGTTGCTCGCTCAGCAGGACGCGGCGCAGGAGCAGGAGCTCCACGACCTGATCCAGCAACGGGACCGAACACGGGAGGCGGAGAACGAAAAAAAACGCCTGGAGATCGAGGCTGGGCACCTGGGCAAAGAGCTGCAAGAAACGGCGCGCGAAGAGCAACGCGCGGGCTCGGAGGTGGATGCGGCACGGATTGCTTTGCAGGCAGCTGAACAGGACGCACAAAAGCAGCAGGAGACCGTCGCCCAAGCCGAGCAGCAAGCCCAGGCTGCGACCGATATCCTGGAGGAGAGCTGGCGCCGGCACGAGGCCGAACATTTGCGTACTGCGCTCCACGTCGGCGAGCCTTGTCCAGTCTGCCGCACGCCCGTGCGCGAGTTGCCACCACCATCGCCAGAAGCCACAGATGATCAGCCTGCTCTGCAGCGTGCAGTCGATGCAGCCAGAGCAACGGCTGCACACGCACGTCAGGTTTTGCAGGAGGCGTACGCCGCCACCGCTGCCGCTCGCACAAGGAAAGACGCTGCCGAGCGGGAGCTAGCAGCGCGAGAACAGAAACGCCGTGAAGCCCAGGAACGTTTTGTTGGACAGTTTCCCCGCTTCTCTTCCCTCTCCGTTGCCCTCAGCGCCTTGCAGACCCAACGGCAAGATCTCGCTGCTACACTCCAGGAGCTGGAAGCTCGGGCACAGGCCGCAGAAAAAGAGAAGCAGGTTCTCTCGCGCCGGCGGGAAAAGGCGCAGCGGGAAGAAGCGACATTGACCGAGGCGTTACGCGGGGTCGCCGCGAGCCTGGAGACCGGTACCGCGCAGCTTGCTGTCCTCGCTCAGGCCCTTGCTCCCTCCCTCGCTGTCCCTGGCGATCCGGAGACGGAACTGACCACGCGCCGGCAAGCGCTCCTGCGGTCAGAACAGGAAGTGAAGGCATTCGAGCAAAGACAGCGTCAGGCAGAAGAAGCCCTCAGCTCGCTCAACACCCGCAAGATGCAAAAAGAGGGAACTCTCGGCGTGCTCACTTCTCAACAGGACGCAGCGGCGGCTCATGCGGAGCGTGCGGCGCAGGCAGCCCGGGAAAATCTGAACCTTGCTGCTCCCTCCCCGCTGCCCGACCTCTCCGTGCTGGAGGGTGAGATGGTCGAGCTGGCACAGAAGCAAGAGCGACACACCACCCTGGTGCAACGCGAGGGAGCGCTACGCGAGGAGCGAGAAAAAGCCGAGCGGCAGACCACAGGGCGGCAGGCCGATTTACAGGCCCGTGAGCGCGTCCTGAACGAAACCCGGCAGAAACTTTCTCAAGCAACGCAGGATCTGGAACAGGCGCGCGTGGAATTACGAGCCGATGTTATGCAGAGTGGACTCTCTGGCATCGGTGCGGCTGGGGAGGGGCTGAGGGAGCAGCTGGCTACAGTCCATGATCACGTAAGCGCCCTGCGCGAACGACGCGGCCGGCTAGGGGCGGAGATCGCTGAACAGGAGCGACGTTGTAACGAGAAGGAGCAGGAGGAAATAAAGCTCCGCACGGCGGAAACCGAAGGCCGCCTGGCCACAGACCTTCACAAACTGCTGGGAGCTGAGTTCACCGACTTTTTGTCCCAAGGAGCGGTTGAGGCGCTAATGCGTGACGCCAGTGTGCACCTGCAGCGCCTCACCCATGGCCGGTACTCCTTCAACATCGCTTCCAAACGCAAAGCCATTGAGATCCAGATCGTCGATCACGAAGACCACCGACGCGCTCGACCCACTCATTCGCTCTCCGGTGGAGAGACGTTCCTAGCTTCTCTGGCCATTGCCCTCGCCCTCTCGCAGGGCTTCCGCGAGGTCGCGACCGGCAAGGCGGCCAAGACTTCCACCGAGTGCCTGATCCTCGATGAGGGTTTCGGCACGCTCGACCGCGAAGGGCTGCAACTCGTGACCGAGACGCTACAGGAGTTGCGTGGTGAAGAGGGACGGATAGTCGGCATCGTCACCCACGTGGAAGAAGTGGCCGCCGCCATGCCGATGCGCATCGAGGTGTGCAAAGGCAGTCGCACCAGCACGATTACGGTGTCGAGGTAATCAGGAAGCTGGCCGACTGGAGCAGCGTTCCGCCACAAAATCTACTACTCTGTCCACGGGCAATTGAGGGGCTGTCATTCTGAGCCGAAGCGCAGCGGAGGCGAAGAATCTCGCACTGTCCGGGCAACAGCGAGATTCTTCGTCGCTTCGCTCCTCAGAATGACATGCATCAAAACTACAGAGACGGAATACTAGGTATGAGCAGGAGCTGATAACGCCACTCACCCTCGCTTGGCGGCTGCCACGTTAATCGTCTGCACCAACGTTTCCAAGTCAACCCCTGCATCTTCCAGGATGATCGCTCCGCTGGCATCCCGGTGCACTCTCGTAATCCCTGGGTACTCTTGCTCCAGTTCGTGCAGGGGCGCGGACTGGCGCTCGGCTATCACAAACGGTTGCGGACTGGCGATCATGCGCTCCTTGCGCTGCAGGGCGTGCTCAATAGCGAGGGTCAAATCGCCCTCGTTGCACGGCTTGGTCAAGAACCGGTAGACCTCGCCTTCGTTGATCGCGCGAACCGCAGCCTCCAGACTGGCATGCCCCGTGAGGAGGATGCGCACGGTGTCCGGATAGGTGTGCCGCACGGTAGCCAGAAACTCAGAGCCGGACATGCCAGGCATCCGCTCATCCGACACAATGACGTCAACCGCTGCCTGAGCGAGGATGTACAGGGCCTCGTCGGCCGAGCTGGCCGTCAGGATTTCGTACGGGGCTTTCTGTAGGACACGCCGCAGGGCTTCAATGACGTGGGGTTCATCGTCAACAAAGAGCACTTTTGGCTGCATAGTCTCTCTCCGCGCTGAGACGCCGCCTTCGCTCAATGGCTGCCGCCTCCTTGCAGAAGGGTCGTGTAATACGCGCGCCACAGCGGGAGCCGGTCGGTCAGGCCGAGCCTGGCCAAGTAGTCGAGCTCAAGCGGAGCTCGGGAAGGACCCGTGTCCGCAGTCTGGTGTTCATGGGCCAGAGCGTCGGCCACGTGGACCGCCGTCAGCGCGCCAAATGTCGGCTCCAGGCAGTGCGCCGGGCCATGGTGAAAGGCCAGCGTCTCGACGATGGTATCCGGCAGCCCCCAAAGCCGCAGGAGATATGCGCCAACCTCCGCATGGGTGATCCCGAGTATGTCGTGCTCCACCTGCCAGAGAGGTAGCCCCTGATCTTGGGCCAGCGCCAATATTGTACTGTAGGATTCTGGCAAGTTGGCCGCGAGCACCAGCTGACCACAGTCATGTAGCAAGGCTGCCGTAAACGCGGCATCGATGACGTACTGCTCCTGCTTCTCCACCCAGGCAATGAGCCTGGCGCAGGCGCTGGCAGCGAAGCTGTGATCCCACAGGGTGTAGAGAGAGAGACTTTTGAGCTTGGTCTGATCGTACTGAGAAAAGAGGTGAAGCGCGAGCACAAGCGATTTGATCGTGTCCAGACCGAGAAGCGCAATAGCCTGGGAGAGATCGTTAACGCGGCGGCGGAGTCCGAAGCAGGCCGAGTTGACCAGTTGCAGGATCTTGGCTCTCATCTCTTCGTCCTTGGCAATGATCCGACTGACCTGCTGGATCGAGGTGTCAGGCGATCTCAGTGCCTCCACCACCTCGGAGAACAGGGATGAGAGGCTGGGCAACGACTTCATCCCCGACATGAGCCCTTTGAGGGTAGCGTTAGTCACCAACTCCCGCAAGGCGCTGGTGCGTGCCACCATGGCTTTGAGGGTTTCGGGGTCGCACGGCTTGGACAGGTACTGATGGGTCAGTCCTATAGCCCGCAGCACGGCCTCCCGGCTGGATTGTCCAGAGAGCGCGATCCGGACAATCTCGGGGTGCTGGCGCATGACTGCGGTGAGAAGCTGCGCGCCGTCCATGCCCGGCATACGCATGTCAGACACGATCACGTCAAACGGGGAGATAGCCAGGAGGTCCAGGGCTTCTGGCCCACTGCCCACAAAGGCCATGTCCCATTCATGGCGTAAAGGGCGCAGCGCGCGCTGCAGTCCCTGCAGGATGTTGGGCTCATCATCAACGAAGAGAATGCACTTTTTCACCCGAGTGCTCCATTGGTAACGGCTCGGGAGCCAGGGGAAGGCGAATGATAAACGTCGTTCCTTTGCCCGCCGTAGTCTCGTAAGTGAGTGTCCCTCCGAACTTGTCCACGATCACCGAGTGGGCGATAGCTAACCCCTGGCCTGTCCCCTTGCCGACCTCTTTGGTGGTGAAGAATGGGTCGAAGATCTTCGAGCGGATCGCTTCTGGGATCCCAGTGCCCGTGTCACAGACGCGAATCTCGACCCAGTCGCCCTCGTGGCGAGTACTGACTGTAATGGTCCCTTTGTCTGGACTCCCATCGCCCGCTACCGCAGCGATGGCGTGACTCGCATTCACGATGAGGTTGAGAATCACCTGATTGAAATCCCCGGGTAAACAGGGCACTGGCGGCAAGGCAGGATCGAAGTCCGTCACCAACTCGGCGACATACTTCCACTCGTTGCGCGCCACCGTGATGGTGGTGTCAATGGCCCGGTTGAGGTCAGTCTCCACCTTCTCTTCAGTGCCGGGGTGGGAAAATTCCTTCATCGCCTGCACGATCTTGGTCACTCGTTCAATCCCCTCCAGCGACTGCCGGATCGCTTTCGGGGTCTCTACCGAGAGATAGGCCAGATCCGCGGCGGCGGCGGCGGCTTCTACCTGGGTGACAAGCTCGGGGGTGACCGTACCGGTCTTACTAGCTGCCAGCAACTGGGTATTGCTCTTCAGCAGTTCCTCCAGGTCATGGAAGGCGTCCTGCAGGAAGCGGGTGTTATCGCCCACGTATTGCATAGGCGTATTGATCTCGTGGGCGATGCCCGCAGCCAGTTGGCCGATCGCCTCTAACTTCCGCGCCAGGGCCAGCTGCGACTCAAGGTGTTTGCGCTCCGTGAGGTCGCGCACAATCTCTGAGATCCCTATAATCTTGCCGGCCGCATCCTTGATCGACGAGATGCTGAGGGAGACGTGAATTGGCTTACCGTCTTTCCGCACACGCACAGTTTCATAATGATCGACGTGTTCCCCCCTTTTGGTTCGTTCGCGAATCTGCAGCACCTCATCAAAACGCGCGGGCGGAGCCAGCATGGAGATCGGGTGACCTTTGACCTCCTCGGCAGCATACCCATAGATCCTCTGTGCACCGGCATTCCAGCTGACAATGATGCCGTCTAATGTCTTGCTGATGATCGCGTCCTCCGAGGACTCCACGATGGCCGCCAATTGGGCTACCGCTTCCTCGGCCTGCTTGCGCGCGGTGATATCACGGGAGACGATGACTGCCCGCCGTTCCCCCCGGGCTGTGTGGTACACTTTGCCGGTACTTTCTATCCAACGCCACTCGCCGGTCTTGTGTCGGGCGCGAAAGGTCCCTTGGCCTTGGTCCGACGAGCTGTTAAATGCGGCGACCACCGCCGGGAGGTCAGTGGGATGAACCAGATCGAGCGCGTTGCGACCGAGCAGCTCGCTGGGCATATATCCTAGCACCTCGGGATAGTTGGGGCTGAGATAGACATACTGCGCATCCTGGGCGAGCTCACAGATGAGATCGTACGTGTTTTCGACGATCGCTCGGTAGCGTTCCTGGCTCTCGCGCAGCGCTTCCTGCGCTCGCTTGCGCGCGGTGATGTCACGGGCGAGATTGAGCACGGTGGTCACTGCTCCGTGCTCCTTTAAAGGGACAGCATTGACCTCGTATTCAAATATCCCCCCTTGGGAGTCCCTGGCCCGGATCTCTAACCCTCTAATTTCTTGCCCATCCCTTACGTTGGCGACGGCCTGCACCACCTCAGCAAGGTTATCCCCGGCAAAGAAGTCCATGAAATTCTTTTGCTGCATTTGCTCCAGGGATACCCCAACCCGCTTGAGCAAGGCAGGATTGGCATCTAGCAGGTTGCCTTCGCTATCGGTCAAGTAAATGTAATCAGGACTCGCGGCAAAGATTGCCCCTAATCTCTGCTCTCTGTCCCGCAGCTCTTCTGTGAGCCGGGCCCGCTCCAGGGCCAAGGCCGCTTCGTCTCCAAACAGCTGCAAAAGCCGCAGCTCTTCCGGGGTCGCCTCCCGCTGGCTGGCGTAGCCGACCATAAAGGCGCCCACCGTGCTCTCGCCACTCATGAGCGGAACCAGCCAGGCACTCTTGACAAAATGGTAGTCTTTCCGCAGTCGCTCGCTCACCAGCGGATTATGGGCCACGTCCGTCACCACTACGGGCTGCTTCTTCTGAAAGGCCAGGACGACTGGAGCGAGCTCTTCTCGCAAATCTATCCGCTCCTGACGAAAGACCTCAGAATCGACTCCATAGGCAGCTACCCCTCTCAACTCCCTGCCTGCGGCACTGGTCAGCATCAGGAACCCATAGTCGGCACTCAGCAGACTCTGGGTCCGGGCGAACAGGTGCTCAGCAATGGCACGGGTGTCTGAGGAGCGGGCTAGGTCGTGAGCCAGCTGGTAGAGGATTTCCAGTTCCTGCTTGCGCCGGTTCTTGTGCGGAATCTTACGGACAGTGTGCATCACTCCCACCGGAGTGTCCCCATGGTGGTCAGCTTGGCCTTAGGGGTAGATTTGTTTCACTTTCCTGAGGGCGCTCTTTTATTGACTGACCCCCGGCCGGCTGGGAGCCATAAGCGAAAAGTTGAGCCGTGCCCAACTTCGCTCTCAACCGTAATCGTGCCCCCCAACAGCTCGAGCAACCGCCGCACGATGTGAAGCCCTAACCCCACTCCACCGTAGCGACGAGCCAGCGAACTGTCTGCCTGGCGGAACATCTCGAAAATCACTGGCAACGCCTCCGCTGCAATGCCGACTCCGGTGTCAGTGACACAGATCTCCACCCCACCATTGCGGGCGTGAACGTCCACAGTGACGCTTCCCTGGTCGGTAAACTTCGCGGCATTGCAAATGAGATTTTTGATCACCACCTTCAGCTTCAGCAGATCGGTGCGGAGCAGCGGCAGATCTGGGGCCACCTTCCACACAAAGCGCAGACCGGGCTTCTCTCCCAGCTCTTGGGTCTCGGCCTCAAGCTCGCTCATCAGATCCGATAAGCGAATCTCTCTGATCTCTACAGGCAGCCGTCCCGCCTCCAGGCGACTGAGGTCAAGCGTGGCGTTGACCAACTCGAGCAGCGCCCGCGAGCTTTTGTCTACCTTGCCCAAGGCATCAGTCTGCTCGGCGGTGAGGGGACCAAACTCGCTTTCGAGTAAGAGCTCGTTGTACCCTCTGATAATGCTGAGAGGGGTGCGCATCTCATGGGACATGGTCGCTAAGAACTCTTCCTTGAGGTGGTTGGTGCGCTCAAGCTTTTCGACCAGTTGCGCGTTCTCCAGCGCCATGGAGGCAATCTGCGCCATCCCCCGGGCAATACATTCCTGCTGGGGCGTAAAGGACTGCCTCCGGCCGTGATAGCCAGCGAGGTGTATGCCGAAGATCTCTCCACCGCGCCGGAGCGCCAGGTAGAGGCACACCATGACGTCGCACTGCATTTGCAGCCCCGCGAGCAGCAGATCCTGATGGGCTGACGTCACAACCTGCGCCACCTCGGCCCGTTCCAGGTGGGCAAGGAGATCTGCCACCTCGGCGCGGGGAATTTTCAGTACCCGTCTGGCTTCCCACTGCTCCGGGGTATCGCCATGGCCCGATACTGGCACGTACACGTCTTCCTTAGGCTGCCAGAGAAACGTGTAGCTACAGTCACAGTCCAGCACTTCGGTTGTGAGCTGGCACAAGCGATCGAGGAGCACGGGCGTGCCCAGCACGGAGATCATCTCCTGCCCCACCCGTACCAGAGCCCCTAAAATCTGCACCTGCTCCTGCTCTTTCCGTCGCAGCGCGTGCTCAATGGCGCGGGTTAAATCCGCCTCCTTGCACGGCTTGGTCAAGAACCGGTAGATCTCTCCTTCGTTGATCGCGCGGACCGCGGCCTCTAGATTGGCATGCCCCGTCAGGAGGATGCGCACGGTGTTGGGATAGGAGCGCCGTACGGTGGCCAGAAACTCAGAGCCGGACATGCCAGGCATCCGCTCATCCGACACAACCACATCGACCGCTTCCCGAGCGAGGATCTGCAGAGCCGTGCGGGCCGAGCTAGCAGTCCGAATGTCGTAGGCCTCTTCCCGGAGGACACGCTTGAGAGCTTCGGTGACGTGGGGTTCATCATCGACTAAGAGCACTCTAGGCTGCATGGTCCTTGGCTCCCCTGTTCGCCTTAGCATCGGCGCTCGGGCGGAAATCTATAACAGGCTGAGCCTAAATTCCTCTGGATTTTCTGCCCGATCAGGCAAAGAGGCCCACCAGTAGCTCGCCGGAAAAATCCAGGCAGTTCCTGGCTTTATAACAATTTCGCCCGATTTTTGCCTCTCCCTCCTATCTAAGCCGGTGGAGGTCCCCGGCCGACTGCGCACCGCTGGGACCCTGGATGTGGCCAGTATGACGGTCAGCGGCTAGAGACTGACCAGAGCAGCGCCACCTATCACCTCCGCGACGGTCATCACCGGCTAGGGTCTGCACGGTTGAGGGTCTGGCCAGCTTCTCTGCACGGTCGCAACGTCGGCGTGCTTGCAGGAGGAGGAAGAAGGAGTAGGATAGTGACTATGTTTGGCCTGGGCTTTGGTGAGCTTGTTCTCATTCTGCTGGTGGTCCTGGTCGTCTTTGGGCCTGGAAAGCTGCCTGAGATGGGAGAGGCCCTGGGCAAGGCGATTCGCGATTTTCAGCGGGCTCTCAAGCAGCCACCTGAGATTGATGTCACTCCCACCCAGAAGTCCGCAGCGGACCCCAAGGAGTCCGACAAGGGCTAGACCTCCGTCAGCATCAAGCTGAGAGATGGGAGCAAAGTAGCCTGGATGAAGCGAACTGGCACCCTGTCGCGCCCCTCCCAAGTCTCGGGAGGACCCGGCTGGACTGACTGCGTCGCTCCCTGCGGCAGTCGCAACCTGCGAGATGGGCAGTGTCCCGACTGCGCAGCGGACGGAATCCAGGGCTGAGAGACAGAGACAGAGAAGGGCGGAGCGGTCTCGGTCCCTATGTCTGTCTCTTTTTGCTCTGTCCTGCTGACTCCCGGATTTCAGCCGGGCTACGATACGAAAATGCGACGGTTGAGAGCGCTGAACCGGCGTCCTGAGCCGCAAGTCGCCTGTGCCCCTGGGCATCGGTCGTTCCTGGCACCCTGTTAAGACATTCCCAACGGCACGGGGTGATACTTCCCTATCTCCTGATCGAGGGCATCCTGGTAGCCGGCCTCGATCCGCTGCGCTATGGTCGCTTTCGAGAAGTCCAGGGGGTTGCACCTCTCAAGTGGCAGGTTGCAGGTAATCGAGGTAAACGCATCAATTTTTCTCTTACGCCGCGAGAGTTCTTTATATGCTGGATGATCGCGTACTTCACGCAGACTGGGGGGGATGACCGTATCGATCTTTTGTATAAGATCAATGAAGCTATTGAACTTGGCAAACAAGCGTTGATCGAGGGTCAGCTTGCTGGTGAAACGTAATTGCACTGCGCGACTTAACACTTCCGTCATGTTACTTGGCACCTTGGCCTGCCGGGGAAAGAGCTCAACGACGATCAACTCCCGACGCCCCTCCGGGTCGTTCGCCTCGCACTGTTCGAGACAGTTAATGGCCGGACCTAACGGCATGCTCGAAACCAGCCCGCCGTCCCAGTAGTACTGGCCGGCAATCTCCGTCATCGGGAAGTAGGGTGGCAGGCTGCCACTCGCAATAATGTGGTCGAGCGACAAGAAGCCCTCTTGGTTATCGAACGGCGCGAGCTCAGCGGTGGCGACATTCACTGCACTCACCACCACCCGAGTCTCGTGACTCCGATTCAGTTTGTCGACATCGACCACCTTCGCAAGGGTCTCCCGCAGGGGAGCGAGATCATAGACGCTCGTGGCCAGCAGGGGCGCATAGAGATACTCGGGGCGCAGTTGATACATGCCGCAGTTACCCAGAAGCGCGAGGCATTTCTGGGCCTCCGGCAGGAGGAGGTATTCGGAGACGGAGTTGAAGGGGGGAGGCAGAGCCTGGAGAGCCGTAAATTTATGGCGCCAGACGTGCTCCAGCGTGCGGATCGGATCCTCCTTGGCCCCGACCAGCACGGCGGCGTTGATCGCCCCAATCGAGACGCCAGTGACAACGGCGGGTTTGAACTGGGGCCGAGATTCGTAGAGCGCCTTCATGACACCGTATTCGTATGCGCCCAGGGCCCCTCCCCCTTGGAGCACGAGTGCGGTCCGATAGTGGGGGTTGTTTTCCATGGCAGCCCTCCCTCTCGATCAAAAGTCGGGACCGTGGTCTATCATATCGAGGATGGGGAAAGAAGGTCAGGGCTTTGAGCTTCTCAGGTCCGCAACCACGGCCCATGACCGCGTTTAAGGGGGTCGACTCAGTCCTTGAAAAGACAGGTGCGCCCTGGGTGACTCGAACACCCGGCCTACAGATTCGTAGTCTGCCGCTCTATCCAACTGAGCTAAGGGCGCACGAAGGGAAATCAGGTACCTAGGAGGGTCTTGCTGTTGGCCGTCCGTCCGTTTACCAACAGTTTGCCAACAGGCCGATCTTGCCACGGGGGCGGTGTGTTGGCAACCACCTTCTACAGGTCCGCCTCGCTGAGGATCCCTGGATGGAGAAGAGGCAGGCGGTGCGGTAGGGAAGCCGCTCTTTTCAGCCACGTTGCGCGGGCGTAGTCTAGATCCTTCTATTACTAGCTATTCTCCACCGCACCCAGCCTGATGATCTTCTTGTTGCGCTCATCACGTACCGCGCCTGGAAGTACCGCAGCTCTACTAACTACCTGATTCAGGACTGGCAAGCTGCCGGCCTGACCCAGCTGTCTGTCGTGCGTTCTAGCCTCTACCTGCTCACCTTATTCCCTGAATAGAGACGACCTTTACAGCCTTCACCCGATGTATGGGCTTCCCTGGTTTTTCAGTAGTCACCGACTCATCCGCACCGACAGATATCGCAGCGGCCACGTGGAGCGCGTCCATCGCCCCAAGCCCATGAGCGGGCGCACGCCGCTGTGCCTCCTCAACGACAAAATCCAGTGCGTCAGCCCATCGGCGTACCGCAGCAAAGAAGGTTTCGTAAAACTCCACTTCAGCCTGACGTTTACCATAGACCGCGTTGGGCAGCACCTCGATCTTGAGAAAGGGACTCGAAACGAATTCCCAACCGGAATCGTCTAGAATCTGCATCGCCTTTGCTACCACCTCAGCTTTTCCGCGCACTGCCGCGATGAGCACACCGGCGTCTACATAGGTCTTTTTCTTCCTCATTCAGCTTCGCCTCGCCGTTCGGCGACTTCTCGCTCAATTTCCTCCCACCCAAGCAAAGGCTCACCGGAAGCGACAATTTTTGCACGGATTTCCCCAAGCCGTCGGCCTAAGGGGGTTCTCGGTTCGTAGGGCTCGAGAGCTTTTCCTTTGTCCCGACCCACCAAGTAGTCCTGCCTGGTTTGCTCGCTTGCCGAGGCTTCCCCTGGAACTAAAGGCTTGTCAGAAGGGGGCTGTTCCCTGAGGTATTCTTGCAAAGCCTTCTGCCGTAGGCGCAGAGGTTGCCCACCTTCACGCCGCGCAACTTGCCGCTCCGTAGTAGGTTCTTGACGGTCTTTACGCTTACCGCTAGCTTTTCCGCGGCCAACTCTGGTGTCAGTAATTGTTCCATTGCGGTGCTCCTTGGTCGTCCCTTTTTGTCTTTTATAGCACCAAATACTCCTTATTCTGTAAGGTGCATAGGCCGGCCTTGCGCGTATCGGGAAAGCCGGCTAAGCCCAACGAAGAGCCTGCATACGAGCACGCATACTGATGAAAATTACCTCGGTCGCATTCGCTGGTGCGGCGGCGCAGCCTGGGGCCTACCCCAACCTGCCGCACCCGGAAATCGCCTTTGCCGGCCGCTCTAACGTTGGCAAGTCTTCGCTCATCAACCGGCTGCTTGACCGTCAGATCGCCCGCACCAGCTCCACGCCCGGCCGCACCCGGCAGCTCAATTTCTTCGTGGTCAACAACACGCTCACCTTCGTTGACCTGCCTGGCTACGGCTATGCTCAGGTCTCTAAACAGGAACGGGGGCAGTGGCAACGACTGGCTGAGGACTATCTCAGCCATGCCCAGCACCTGCGCGGGGTGGTGATCATCGTAGACATCCGTCGTGGGCCAGAAGAAGAGGAACAGACGCTGTGCGAGTTCCTGTCATATTACCACCGTCCGTTCCTGCTTGTGGCGACTAAGTGTGATAAGCTCAAACGTGCGCAACTGGAGCAGCAACGCCAAGCCCTAGTCGCGCGGTTGGACGGTCACCCCCTCCTGCTGTTCTCCGCCGAGGACGGCAGCGGGAAAGCCGAACTCTGGCACGCGCTCCTGGCGTTCGTCTCTCACACCCCCGCTTCTTCCCGTTGAGGCACGGACCATGCCTGCAGTCTCGGTCATCATCCCGACCTATAACCGACGCGAGTTGGTACGTGAAGCGATCGCCTCGGTGCTGGCGCAAACCTACAGCGACGTTGAGCTGATCGTGGTGGACGACGGCTCGGATGACGGCACCGCCGCAGTCGTGCAGGAGTTTGCCCGGGTACGATACGTCTACCAACCAAACCGCGGAGTCTCAGCCGCGCGCAATCACGGGGTTGCGCTGAGCAGCGGGGCATTGCTCGCGTTTCTTGACTCGGACGACCTGTGGCAGCCCCGCAAACTGGAAAGTCAGGTCGCGTTCTTTACCGCCCACCCGCAGGCGCTCATCTGCCAGACCGAGGAGATCTGGCTGCGCCACGGCGTGCGCGTGAACCCCCACAACAAGCACCGCAAACCGGCAGGCGACATTTTTGCCCGCAGCCTCGAACTCTGTCTGGTCAGCCCGTCGGCGGTGATGCTGCGTCGGGAATTGTTCAAGCAGGCAGGCGGGTTCGATGAGAGCCTGCCGGCGTGTGAGGACTATGACCTGTGGCTGCGCATCGCCGCCACCGTGCCGATTCACCTGATCGAGACCCCGCTGGTAATCAAGCGCGGCGGACATACCGACCAGCTCTCGCGCCAGTTCTGGGGGATGGACCGTTTCCGCGTGGTCGCGCTGTGCAAGCTGCTCGACTCAGGCGTGCTCTCGATAGAACAGCGCAGACTCACCGCAGACGTGCTGCACAAAAAATGCGCGATTCTGGCCCAAGGGGCGAGGAAGCGGGGACAAGATGGAGAGCCGTATCTAGCTGTGACCGCTGCCTACCTAGACGCGGGGACACGGCGACCCGGAGACGCGGCGACCCAGGGGAGCAGCCTTGCCTTCGCTCATTGAGCAGATCGCCGCCTACGCCCGGGAGAAACACCTGAGCGCTCAGACCCTCGCCCGCTGGCAGGCGTGGGCAGAGGAAGATCAAACCGCCTTCCTCGCGCTCGCGCAGGAACTCCAGCTCGGTGAGAACCAGGTGCGCGACTTCCTCGACTGGCTGGAAGAGACCGTCCTGCGCGACGGCGGCACAATCCGTGACCTGCTGGCCCGACCGGAGATTCGCCGTCCGCTCGACACCAAGCTGGCGCGCAACGACAAGCTCAAAGCGGCGAAAGACGCCTTGAGGAAGCTGCGGTATCCGCGCCTGTCTCGGCTGGAGGAGGACTTGCGCGCAGCGGTCAAGGCGCTAGACCTCGGCGGCCGGGTGCGTGTATCATTCCCGCCTGCCTACGAAGGAGATGAGGTGACGGTAGAAATCAGAGCCCGCAGTGTGAAGGAACTGTCCGACAGCCTGGCCCGCTTGCGGCAGCGGCTCGACGATGGGGCTCTGCAACAGGTGTTTGACCTGCTCGATCAGGTATGAAACGAGGAGGCGAGGGTCTGGAGTCTGGAGTCTAGGGTCTGGAGTCTAGGGTCTAGAGTCAGCAAAGTAGCCTGGATGAAGCGAAGCGGAATCCAGGACTGAGAGACAGAGAGGGATGGGGCGGGCTCTGTCTCTGTCTTGCTGGCTCCCGGATTTCATCCGGGCTACGATAGAGTCAGTCAGCGACCAGGTTTGCACAAAATGAAACGCTACCAGCCGAACGAAATCTTTATCGAGCGTGGGGAAGAAGACACTCCTGTAGTCCGGCGTGCCCTGGCACGGCTGCCGGACGTGCCCGTACGCCTCGTAGACAAAGGCTGGGAGCGGGAGGCGCCTGCGGCTGGCCTAGCCGACCCCTTTGCCGTAGGGAAGCGCCGCCTGTTGTTCGCCCGCCAGCGCTCTACCTTTCTTGAACACTGCCCGGCTGGCACACCTGGCCTGGTGTGCTGTAACTATCTAGTGGTGAGCTTAATCTCGAACTGCCCGATGGACTGTAGCTACTGTTTTCTGCAGGAGTACCTGGCCAACAACCCCACGCTCAAGGTTTTCACCAATGTTGAGGACCTGCTGCGCGAGGTGGCTGCGGTCGTTGACCGCCAACCCTGGCGCCAGTTCCGCATCGGCACCGGCGAGCTGTCCGACAGTCTAGCCCTGGATCCGTTGCTGGACTTCTCTGCTGACCTGGTCCCCTTTTTTGCCGTGCGTCAGAATGTCCTCCTCGAACTCAAGACTAAGAGTGACTGTATTGAGGGGCTCCTCGCTCTCGACCCGAGGGAGCGGGTAGTTGTGTCGTGGTCGCTCACTCCGCCGGAGATCGCCGATACTGAGGAACACGATACGGCTTCTTTCGCCGCTCGATTGGAGGCGGCACGGCGTGTGCAGGCGGTCGGCTATAAACTCGGTTTTCACCTCGATCCGTTGATCGAGTATCCAGGCTGGGAAGAAGGATACCGGGACACGGTGGCGCGCATTTTCTCAACCCTCGACCCGCGCCGTGTGGCCTGGGTCAGCCTTGGCAGCCTGCGCCTCAC